>WBZM01000368.1_pt1 | contig 66091 bp, 56 predicted proteins | sample 5204271 | NCBI WGS metagenome assembly WBZM01 (sample SAMN12344346, study PRJNA552823) | activated sludge metagenome | biome: Activated sludge suspended growth; feature: Nitrification reactor; material: Wastewater; isolation source: activated sludge from nitrification reactor of wastewater... | reverse complement strand
ATCAAGCGCGCGGGGGATTTCGACCATCTCGCGCGGGTCAAGGAATGGTCGACCTCCGGCGGCGGCGCGGAGGACGAGGGATGAGATACGACATTCCCGCCCTGACGCAGGCGTACCAGCGGCGCGCATCCGACCCCGAGGCGTCGGCCTGGGTTTCGGCGAACGCGGGCTCCGGCAAGACGCATGTGCTGACCCAGCGCGTCGTGCGGCTCCTGTTGTCGGGCGTCGCGCCGTCGCGCCTGATCTGCCTGACCTTCACCAAGGCGGCCGCCGCCAACATGTCGGCGCGCGTTTTCGACATGCTCGCCGGCTGGACGCTGATGGACGATGCGGCGCTGACGGAGGCGATCAAGAAGACTGGCGCGACGCCGCCGGACAAACTCGATGTCGCACGCCGGCTTTTCGCCGCCGCCGTCGAAACGCCGGGCGGCCTCAAGATTCAGACGATCCACGCCTTCTGCGAGCGCGTGCTGCATCTCTTCCCGTTCGAGGCGAACGTGCCCGCCGAGTTTCGCGCGGCCGAAGACCTGGAGCGTGCCGAACTGCTGTCTTTGGCGCTTCGCCAGACACTCGGCGCGGCGGCCGACGACCGGCGCCTCGGCGCCGCGCTGGCCCGGGTTGCGGACGAATGTTCGGAGGGCGCGTTCGAGAAGGTTCTCGACGCGGCGATCGGCCGCCGTGAGGCGCTGGAAGATGTCGAAGGCGCGATCGCGCGCTTGCCGGCAGCTCTCGGCCTTGCTCCCGGCGACGATGAGGAATCGGTCAGGCGATCAATGATCGTCGGCGGCGTTGCGTGGACCGAATGGTCGACGATCGCTGAAATTTTCGACCGAGGCTCCAAGACCGACAAGGAACAGGCGGCCCGTCTTCGCGCCGCGGCCGCAATAGCGCCGGACGTTGCATGTCTCGACGCGTATCTGCCGTTCTATTTCACCGATGGCGGCGCAGGCGATCCGCGCAAGCGCATCGGAACGGGCGCCATCGAAACGGAGGCGCCAAAGTTGCTCGACCGGCTGGCGACGGAGGCGCAACGTCTCGATCGCCTGCGCGGAAAAATTCGCGCGCTCGACACGGTCGCGCGCTCCTCTGCCCTGCTGCGGCTGGCCGCCGCGTGCCTCGATCGCTACGAAGCGCTTAAGCGCGCGCGCGGCGTGCTCGATTTCGACGACATGATCGAGCGGACGCGCGCGCTGTTCACGCGCGAGGGCGCGGCCGCCTGGGCGCTCTACAAGCTCGACAACGGCGTCGACCATATTCTCGTCGACGAGGCGCAGGATACGAGCGAGGCTCAATGGGCGATTCTCGATGCTCTCGCTTCGGAATTCGCCGCGGGCGCAGGCGCGCGCGCGCTGAAACGCACGTTCTTCGCGGTCGGCGACGAGAAACAGTCGATCTTCTCGTTTCAGGGCGCTTCGCCACAAGCGTTCGGCCGCATGCGCAAGAGTTTCGAAAAGCGCGTGCGCGGAGCGGGCCAGGCGTTCGATCCGGTGCCGCTCGACCTTTCGTTCCGGTCGGCCAGGCGCGTGCTCGACGCTGTCGACCTGATCTTCTCCCGGCAGGAGGCGCTAAGCGGCCTGCAGTCCGACCCGACGGACCAGCCGCCAAGGCATAACGCCCTGAAGTTCGACATTCCCGGGATGGTGGAGATCTGGCGCCCGATCGCCGGCGAGAAGGTCGAGGACCCGACGGACTGGGCGCTGCCGCTGGACCTGCCGCGCGAAAGCTCGCCGCCGGTTGAACTTGCCCGCAATATCGCCGCCAAGATCGCGCGTCTCACGCATCCGGATTCGCGCGAGCGCGTGCACGATTCCGAGACGGGCGCCTTGCGCGCGATCCGGCCGGGCGATGTGATGATACTTGTACGGCGGCGCGACGCCTTCTTCGAGGCGATGGTGCGGGCGCTTAAATCCGCCGGCGTGCCGGTCGCAGGCGCGGACCGGCTGGAAATCGCCAATCATATCGCCGTCATGGACATGCTGGCGGCCGCGCGAGCCGCGCTCGCGCCCGACGACGATTATTCGCTCGCCTGCGCGCTGAAATCGCCGCTTTGCGGGCTCGGCGACGAAGACCTCATCCACCTCGCGCCGTTGCGGCCGGGCAGCCTCGACGCGGCGCTGCGCGAATCGGGGAAGGCGCATCATGCCGAAGCTGCCGCGCGCATAGCGCGTTGGCGCATCCGGGCTGCGGAACTCGGGCCTTTCGATTTCTTCAGCCGGCTGCTTGGGCCCGAAGGCGGGCGACGCGCATTCCTGGCGCGGCTCGGCGCAGAGGCTGGCGATGCCCTTGACGAATTCATGGCGCTGGCGCTGGAGCATGAACGCGCCGCTGCGCCTTCGCTCGCGACGTTCGTGCACGAGATCGAGTCGCTTTCCCTCACGATCAAGCGCGACATGGAGAGCGCGGGCGATCTGGTGCGCGTGATGACCACGCATGCGGCGAAAGGACTCGAAGCCAAGATCGTGTTCCTGCCCGACACGTGCAGGCTGCCGCCATCCGCAAGCGATGCGGCATTGTTTGAGATCGATACGGTCGCCGGCGCGACTCTCGCCTGGTCGCCACGCAAGAGCGACGATCCGGCGACGGTGGCGAAAGCGCGCGCAGACGCGCGACAGGAGGTCGAGAACGAATATCGGCGCCTGCTCTACGTGGCGCTGACACGCGCGGAAGAGCGACTGTACATCTGCGGTTATCACGGCTTGCAGGGCAAGCAGCAGGGCTGCTGGCTCGATCTGGCGGTCGACGGCCTTGCCCATGCGCTGACCGAAGCGCCAGACGAACATGCGCCCGGCGGAACGGTCCGTCGATTTGGCGAGCCGAGCATCGGCGACGAACGCGAGCCGAGGGCGGCTGTCGCGGAGCCAAGGACGCCCGATTGGCTCTTTCTGGCCGCGCCGAACGAGGTCGAACCGCCGCCGCCGCTGCGGCCGTCCAGCGCGCTCTCCGGCGCCGACACGCCCGACGTTCGCCAGCCCGCGACGGCAACGCGCAACTCCTCGGGCGTGCAGCGCGGACTGCTCGTGCATCAACTCCTGCAAAGCCTGCCGGCGCTTCCCGCGACGCAGCGCATCGCAGCCGCGCTGCGCTACCTGCGCGCACAGGCGCCGGGCCTGCGCAGCGACGCCGCCGAAGATCTCGCGCGTGAGGCGACGCGGGCTCTCGACCTCGGCGAAGCCGCGCCTCTGTTCGGCTCCAACTCCCGCGCGGAACCCGCAATCTGCGCCCGCATATGCCGCGAGGGTCGACAACCGATCGACATTGCCGGACGTATCGACCGGCTCGCGGAAGTGGGCGAGGAAATCTGGATCGCCGATTTCAAGACCGGGGCGCGGCCGGACGAAGCGCCCGCGGCCTATGTGACGCAGCTCGCGCTTTATCGCGCCGGCGTCGGCGCGCTCTATGCCGGCAGGAAGGTGCGCGCCTTCATCCTGTGGACGCAGGCTTCGCTGCTCGAGGAAATGTCGGCCGCTGCGCTGGACGCCGCGCTGGCCGAAGTCTGACCGCAGGCCGGACCCCTCGTTCTCAGATCGTGACCTGCGCGCCCAGCTCCACCACGCGATCCGACGGAATCGCGAAGAAGTCCGTCGCCGTCGTCGCCTGTTTCGACAGGCTGATGAACAGCTTGTCCTGCCAGAGCGGCATGCCTGAGGTCGGGCTGGGCTTGAGCGAACGCCGGCCGAGGAAGAACGACGTCGTCATGATGTCGAACTTGTAGCCGGCCTTGCGCAGCACGGCCATCGCCGAGGGTATGCGCGGACTTTCCATGAAGCCGAAACGCAGGGTGACCGCCATGAAGTCGTCGGACAGCTTGCGCGTCTCGAAACGGTTGGCGGGATCGACGCGCGGAATGTCCTCCGTCACGACCGACATGAGAACCACGCGCTCGTGCAGCACCTTGTTGTGTTTCAGATTGTGCATGAGCGCGGGCGGCGCGACTTCCGGCGACCCGGTCAGGAAGACCGCAGTGCCGGGCACGCGCGTCGGCTTGGATTTCGCGAGCATCCGCAACAGATCGGCGGTGGGGATCGAATCGCGCTTGCTCTTCTCGTTGAGTTGCGAGGTGCCGCGCGACCAGGTCCACATCGTGACCATGGAGGCCCCGCCCAGAAGGATCGGCACCCAGCCGCCTTCCAGCACCTTCACGAGATTGGCCGACAGGAACGACATGTCGATGGCCAGGAAGAAGCCGACGAACAGCAGCACGCCCCAGACCGGCCAGCGCCACAGTTTCCAGACGACGATGGCGGCGAGCGCCGTGTCGACGGCCATGGAGGCGGTGACCGCGATGCCGTAGGCGTTGGCGAGCGAATCCGAATTCTTGAAGAGGATGACCAGAATGACGACGCCGATCAGCAACAGCCGGTTGACGCGCGGCACGAAGATCTGGCCTTCCGCCGATTCCGACGTGTGACGGATTTCCATGCGCGGCAACAGGCCGAGCTGGATGGCCTGGCGCACGATGGAGAAGGCGCCGGTGATCACCGCCTGGCTGGCGATGATGGTGGCGACGGTGGCGAGGATGATCAGCGGGATGAGGCCCCAGTCCGGCGCGAGCTGGTAGAAGGGGCTGAAGTTTTCCTGTGTCACGACCGCCGGATGGGCGAGGATAAAAGCGCCCTGTCCAAGATAGTTCAGGATGAGGGAGGGCAGAACGAAGAAAACCCAGGCGAGCTGGATCGGCTTGCGGCCGAAATGGCCCATGTCGGCGTAGAGCGCTTCCGCTCCCGTCACCGCGAGGAAGACGAGGCCGAGCGTCGTGAAGCTCTTGGCGCCGTGCGAGAACAGGAAGACCAGCCCGTTGACGGGATTGATGGCCTTGAGGATGGCTGGCTCGTCGAAGATATGCGTCGCGCCGAGCGTGGCGAGCGTGCCGAAGAACAGGACCATGATCGGGCCGAAGAAAGCGGCGACCTTGGCGGTGCCGCGGCTCTGCACCACGAACAGCGATATCAGGATCGCGATGGTGATCGGCAGGATGTAAGGCGACAGATCGACATACTGGCGAACGGCCGGCAGCTTCAGGCCTTCGATCGCGGACAGAACGGAAATGGCGGGCGTGATGATGGCGTCGCCCGAAAAGAGCGCGGCGCCGGCGACGCCGAGCAGGAAGATCGGCATGGTGCGCTTGCCGACCGCGTGCTGCGCGAGCGCCATCAGCGACAGCGTGCCGCCTTCGCCCTTGTTGTCGGCGCGCATGATGAAGAGGACGTACTTCACCGTGACGATGAAGATCAGCGCCCAGATGAGCAGCGACACGATGCCGACGATCTCGGCCTCGTGCGTTCCGGTCTCTTTCGTATGCTCCAGCGAGGCCTTGAGCGCGTAGAGCGGGCTCGTGCCGATATCGCCGTAGACGACGCCGACGGACCCCAGCGCCATGGCCCAGAAGCCGTGGCCGCTCGCCGCATTGCCATGTCCTGCGGGGCCATGCGCGCGATGTTCGGAGTTCGACTCCGGCGCGCGGCCGTCCGGCTTCGGCGGAACGGCCGTGGTGGAACTGTCGCCGTTCGGTCCTGACTGCGTCATTCGCAAGCTCGGGGGAGAAGCCCCACCGTCGGCTGCAGCCGACGGGCGCGGCGATATACGCCGTTTCCCCATCACAGAAAAGTCCCATTCGTAAAGCGCCCGCCGCGATTCCCTCCGCTTCCGAAATCCGCAAGGCGAAACTGAAACGCGAGGGACAAACGTCTCCGGCGCGTTGCGGTTGCGAACCGTTCCTGCCAAGAGAGCGGACGCGCCAAGAGAGGCCATGCGCTCCTTTCCCGACCAATTGCCGATCGACGACGTGCTCGCGGACGTGCGCCGGAAGCTGGGCGCGACGCCCAATCTCGCGCTCGTCGCGCCGCCCGGCGCCGGCAAGACGACGCGCGTCCCGCTGGCGCTGCTCGACGAGGAGTGGACCGCCGGCAAGCAGATCGTCCTGCTCGAACCGCGGCGGCTCGCCGCGCGAGCGGCGGCGCAGCGCATGGCCGATTCGCTCGGCGAGAAGGTCGGCGACACGATTGGCTTGCGCATCCGCATGGAATCGCGGGCGTCCGCGCGCACCCGAATTCTTGTCGTCACCGAGGGCGTGTTCACGCGCATGATCCTCGACGATCCGGCGCTCGAGGGCGTCGGCGCCGTGCTGTTCGACGAGTTCCACGAGCGCTCCCTCGACGCCGATCTCGGCCTGGCGCTGGCGCTCGACGCGCAGGCCGGGCTGCGCGAGGACCTACGGCTTCTGGCCATGTCGGCGACGCTCGACGGCGCGCGCGTCGCCGGCCTGATGCGCGACGCGCCGGTCATCGAGAGCAAGGGCCGCGCCTTTCCGGTCGAAACAGTCTATCTCGGCCGCGATCCCGCCGAACGGATCGAGCCGGCCGCGCTGCGCGCGATCCTGCGGGCGCTGGAGACGGAGAAAGGATCGATCCTCGTCTTCCTGCCGGGACAGGGCGAGATCGAGCGTGTCGCGCGCGACCTGTCCGAACGCGTTCGCGACCCGGCTATTCTCGTCGCGCCGCTCTACGGCGCGCTCGACCGGCGCGACCAGGACCGGGCAGTCCTGCGCGCAAAATCCGGGACACGAAAGATTGTGCTGGCCACATCGGTCGCGGAAACGTCGCTCACCATCGAGGGCGTGCGCGTCGTGATCGACAGCGGGCTTGCCCGCGTCCCGCGCTACGAGCCCGACCTCGGCCTGACGCGGCTCGAAACGGTGCGCGCCGCGCGCGCGTCCGTGGACCAGAGACGCGGCCGCGCCGGCCGTACGGAGCCGGGGGTTTGCTACCGCCTCTGGGAGGAGGCCGCCACAGGCGCGCTGCCGGCCTTTGCGCAGCCGGAAATTCTCAGCGCCGATCTTTCCGGCCTCGCGCTCGATCTCGCCTTCTGGGGCGTGCGCGAGCGGACAGGGCTCGCCCTTCTCGACGCGCCGCCGGCGCCCGCCTGGTCCGAAGCGGTCAAGCTTCTGCAATCGCTCGGCGCGCTCGATGCGGAAGGCGCCGTCACGGAGGAAGGGCGGGCGATCCGGGAACTGCCGCTGCCGCCGCGGCTGGCGCGCATGGTCGTGGACGCCGCCCGCGCCGGCGCCGGCGCGATGGCCGCCGAAGTCGCCGTCCTCCTGTCCGAACGCGGCCTCGGCGGCGCGTCAGCCGATCTGGAGGACCGGCTGGATCGCTTCCGGCGCGAACGGTCGCAGAGGGCGGAGGCCGCCCGCGGCATGGCGCGGGGCTGGCTGCGCACGGTCAAAACTCCGCGCTCGCCTGCCGCCCGCGATCTGTCAGTCGGCGCGCTCGTCGCCCTCGCCTTCCCCGAGCGCGTTGCGCAAAGGCGCGGCAAGCCCGGCGAATTTCTGATGGCGAACGGTCGCGCCGCCGCCGTCGAACCGCACGACCGGCTGGCGTCCGCCGACTATCTTGCGGTGGCGGAAGCGACGGGGCGCGCGGCGCAGTCTCGCATTCTGGCGGCCGCGCGCATCGAGCTTGCCGAAATCGAGGAGCTTTTCGCCGACAGCATCGAAAAGCGGCGCGAAATCGCCTTCGACAGGGAGAAGGCCGCGCTGCGCGCGCGCGAAACCCGAAAACTCGGCGCCCTGACGATCGAGGCGCGCAACCTCGGGCTCGAGCCCGGCCCGGAGACGGCGCGGGCGCTGGCGGAAGCGCTGGCGGGCGGCGGGATCGACCGGCTGCCCTGGAGCCCGCGCCTGCAGCAATTGCGGGCGCGCGTCGCGTTCCTGCGGCGGGCGGAGGGCGAGGAATGGCCCGACCTCTCGGACGCGGCGCTGGCGGCGACCGCCGCCGGCTGGCTCGCCCCGTTTCTGGAGGGCGCGCGCGGGCTTTCGGACATTTCGGAAGCGATTCTTTCGGACGCGCTGGACGCGCTGCTGCCCTGGGACATGCGCCGGCGGCTCGACGCCGAGGCGCCGACGCATTTCGAGACGCCGGCCGGCTCGCGCATCGCCATCGACTACGAGGCCGAGGGCGGCCCGGCCATCCATGTGCGCGTGCAGGAACTCTACGGTCTCAAGGCGCATCCGGAACTCGCCGGCGGACGGGTGAAGCCGGTCTTCCATCTGCTCTCGCCCGCGCACCGGCCGATCCAGACGACCGGCGACCTGCCGCGCTTCTGGACCGGCGCCTGGGCCGACGTGAAGAAGGACATGAAGGGCCGCTACCCCAAGCACGTCTGGCCGGACGATCCGGCCAACGCAGCGCCGACGACGCGCGCCAAGCCGCGCGGGACGTGAGCCGCCGCTAACCGAGGTCGATCGTCACGATTTCCGGCGGCGCGCCGATCCGCATCGGCACGACCGAGGCGCCGAGGCCGGCGGAGACGACAAGATGGCGGTCGTCCTCGATCATGTGCCCATAGGCGTAGCGCTGGCCATAGCGCGAGGGTACGACCGGCCGCCAGCCGAAGAGGTTGAGCTGGCCGCCGTGCGTGTGGCCGCTGACCGTCAGCGCCACGCGGCCGGGGACCTTCGGAAAGATATCGGGCTCATGCGCCATCAGGATGAACGGAGCCGCGTCCGTCGCCTGCGCCAGCGTCGCCGGAAGATCGTCGATGCCGTAGCGGGGCGACCGCCAGCCGCGCTCCGGCACGAAGGCGATCTGGTCGCCCAGACCCGCGATCCAGAACGGCCGCCCATCCTTTTCGAGGCGCAGCGCGGCGTTCTGGTAAAGCCGCAGCCCCGCGTCCTGCAGAGCGAGGCCGACGACCGGCAGGCCGTCCCCGCGTTTCATCGCAGCCACGTCGTTCCACCAGTCGTGGTTGCCCAGCACCGCATGGACGCCCAGCGGCGCGCGGAGCCGCCCCAGTTCGCGCGTCCATTCGGCAAGCGGGAGGGGCGTCTGAAAGCGGTGCGTGGCGATGTAGTCGCCGAGCAGGAGGATGCAGTCCGCGCCCAGATCATTGGTTCTGGCGACAATATCCGCGACGCGGTCGCCGCGCATCCAGGGATCGCAGGCGTGCAGGTCGGCGATGATCGCCAGCCGCAGCTTGAAGCCGCCGGGCCAGCCGGGCGGCGTGAGAGCGTAGCGCGTCCGGCGCAGGCCGAAGAGAGGCTCGCCGACCAGCCCGTAGCCGGCGACGCCCGCGCCCGCGACAAGCGCGCCTGCCGCCAGACGCAGCAACGTCCGGCGCGTAATCATGCGGAAACAGGCAAATCGAGAAAACGCATGACCCGGTGTAGCACAGCGCGTAAAAGACGCTGCTGCGTTTTCGCCAGCGACTTCTTGCGCGTTCCTGCCAGGCGGCAGCGACCGCGCGTTAAACAAACCGCTGTATCGAGCGGTCGCCCACAGAGACCGCGCTGCGCCGGCGCGCTTTCGCCATCGATCTTGCAACGGGATTTTGCATGTTTCCGAAACCGGTTCCTTCGCTCGCCGTCAACACCTACGCCTACGAATCCGCGCCGATGGTGAAGCCGACGGGCTTTCGCGAATATGACGCGCGCTGGCTGTTCGAAAAGGAAATCAACCTGATGGGGGTGCAGGCGCTGGGCCTCGGCCTCGGCACGCTGCTGCACGAGATGGGCGTGAAGCCGGAACTGGCGACCGGCCACGACTTCCGCTCCTATTCCGCCTCGATCAAATATGCGCTGATCACCGGCCTGATGGCGGCGGGCGTGAAGGTGAAGGACATCGGCCTCGCGCTCTCGCCCATGGCCTATTTCGCGCAATTCGCGCTGGACACGCCGGCGGTGGCGATGATCACCGCCTCGCACAACGACAATGGCTGGACCGGCGTGAAGATGGGCGCGCAACGCCCGGTGACGTTCGGTCCCGACGAGATGGGCCGGCTGCGCGACATCGTGCTCAACGGCAGGTTCCGGTACGCCGACGGCGGCGGCTACCAGTTCGTCGAGAATTTTCCGGAAATCTATCTCGCCGATCTCGCCGACCGGCCGAAGATCAAGCGCAAGCTGAAAGTGGTCGCCGCCTGCGGCAACGGCACGGCCGGCGCCTTCGCGCCGAAGCTGCTCGAGCGCCTCGGCGTCGAGGTCATCCCGATGGATGTCGATCTCGACTGGAATTTCCCGAAATACAACCCGAACCCCGAAGACATGGAAATGCTCCATGCCATGGCGGCGAAGGTGAAGGAGACGGGCGCCGATGTCGCGCTCGGCTTCGACGGCGACGGCGACCGCTGCGGCGTGGTCGACAACAACGGCGAGGAAATCTTCGCCGACAAGATCGGCGTCATGCTGGCGCGCGATCTCGGCAAGCTCTACCCCAATTCGACCTTCGTGGTGGACGTGAAGTCGACGGGGCTCTTCGCCACCGACGCGGCGCTGCTGTCGACGGGCGCCAGGACCGACTACTGGAAGACCGGCCATTCCTACATCAAGCGTCGCGTCACCGATCTCAAGGCGCTCGCGGGCTTCGAGAAATCGGGCCATTTCTTCTTCAACGCGCCGGTCGGGCGCGGCTACGACGACGGCCTGCTGACGGCCGTGCATGTCCTGGAAATGCTCGACCGCAATCCCGGCAAGTCGATGGCCGATCTCTATGCCGACCTGCCGAAGACCTGGGGCTCGCCGACCATGTCGCCGCATTGCGACGACGAGAAGAAGTATGGCGTCGTCGATCGCGTCACCGCTCGCTTCAAGGACATGCAGGCGCAGGGCGAGACGATCATCGGCCAGAAGATCCGCGATCTCGTGACAGTCAACGGCGTGCGCGTGACGGTGGAGGACGGCACGTGGGGACTGGTGCGCGCGTCGTCCAACAAGCCGGAACTGGTCGTCGTCGTGGAAAGCCCGGCCTCGGAAGCCAACCTGCGGGCCATGTTCGCAGCGGTCGACGGCGTCTTGCGCGAGAACCCGGAAGTCGGCGCCTACAACCAGACGATCTGAGCGCGCGGACAGAACGAAAAAGCGGCGGGCCTTTCGGCCCGCCGTTTTCCTTTGCCGTCCTCCGTTCGTCTCAGGATACGGACGGATTGTTCTGCGCGCAGAGGGTTGCGTTCGTCGTCAGCGCGGTGCCGACGATCGGCAGGCCCGTGCGCGACCAGAAGGCCTGCGACCAGCCGGTATTGATCGACGTCAGGTTCGACCAGTTGAAGACCTTGAACGTGAAGCCGGGCGAATAGGTGTAGGTCACGTCCGCCACGATCAGATAGCCGGTCGGCGCGCCCGATGTCGTGTATTCCGGCGGCAGGAACGAGGGATAGGTCGAATCGGTCAGGCTCTTGTCGGCGGCCTGGAGCGGCTTGTTGGTGGTCGAGAGCTGCGGGCTGCCGGGCGGCGTGAAGGCGTTGTTGCCGCCGCTGCACGGACGCGCCAGGCCGCTGTTGCTGGTGACCGACCATTTGGTGAAGGCCCACATGTTGTTGGCGCTGTCCTTCACCACGTCGATGCGCGACAGGGTCATCTTCAGGGATGAGGACGAATAGGGCGCCATGATCGTCGCGGCGGCGGCGAAGAAGTTCGTCATGTCGCTGTTGGTCACGGTCGGATTGCCGGTCGCCGCTGTCTGGCGCGAGGCGATATCGGCGAGGGCGCGCGCGACGAGGGCGACCTTTCGCGTCGCCATATAGGCCTTGGTGGTGACCGCGGTCGAGAGATAGAGGCCGAGCATGACCGGCAGGATGATAGCGAATTCGACCGCGGCGACGCCACGATCGTCGCGCCACCGGGCGGAGAGGCGCGACCAGAAACGCCCGACCGCCGCGCGGCGCGTGTCCTGCGAGGGCGCAGTCATCAATAATTCTCCGACTTGAACACGGTCGTCGCCATGAGGGTCACGGACGAAGAGCTGAACCCGCTGAAACGGTTGAAATACAGGGGATAGGGGTAGCAGACGCGCACGACCAGCACCTGGCCGGTCGAACCGGGCGTGTAGCTTGCCGCCTGGCCGGCGTTGCAGACCGTCTTCGTCGTGTCGAAGGAGGTCGTGTAGTCGGCCGCCGAACGAACGTCGATCTTGACGTTGCCGCAACTGAAGTTGCGCCAGAGCTTGCTGCACACGAGGTTAGTGAAGGTGGTGAGCTGCTGCGAACTCGACTGGCCGTTCGTCTGGATCTGGCCGGTGAGGAGCTGGCGCGACGCTTCATAGGTCGCGTTTTCGAGATTGCTCTGGTTGAACAGAAGAAAGGCGGCCTCGAAGATCGCGCAGAGGATCATGAAGAAGGGAACCGAGACGATCCCGAACTCGACGGCCGTCGCGCCGCGCGCATCCGCTGCGAAATCGCCGCCGCTGCGGCGGGCGGCCCGCGCCTTTCTGCCAAACGACATCAACAGACGGCGGATCATCATCGACGCACTCTCCGACACGGGACGCAAAGCGTCGGCTCTCAGAAAGCACAGGATTCGTTAAGATACCGTAGAAGAATGCTTCGGCCGCAACGGCTCGGCGCCGTCACTCGCCGCGCGTCACTCGCCGCGCGTCACTTGCCGCCCGACATGGCCGCGCCCGTGCGCGTGCGGACATTCGTGATGCCTTCCGACATGAACTTGGTGTCGTCGCCCAGCGCCACGGTGGGAGCGCAACGCGGATTGCAGGAGTAGGATTCCTGCGACGCGCCGCGCAAGACGACCAGCGACTGGTTGCTCGCGATCACCTTGATCGTCGTTTCGTCGATGGCGTTGCCGGAGGAATCGAGCGAGATCAGGTTTGTCGTGCCGAAGCTGCGGCCGCTGACAACCATCGAACCATTGCCCTTGAGCATGGTGACGTCGGCGACGAGCGGATTGCCGATGATGAGCGTCTGGGTGCCGGCGGGAACCTTGACGATGCGCGCGCGATCAAGCGAAACGACGATGCCGCCGGCGTCCGCGTGCGCAGCGACAGATCCCAAAAGCGCCAGCGCCAGACCTCCCGCAAGGGCACGCGCAGGCGTCCGACCAGACCTCGACATACAAGTGCTCCGCGCCGACATACAGCCTGCACAAAACAACACGGAAAGGTGAATGAAACATAAAGCGCTCCGCTACGTCTCGAGCGATCCGGGCGCGCTTTGACGAAAAGGGGCGACATCCGCGGCTCCTGCAGACGACATGCGCGCGCGAGCCAGACTGCGCCGACATGCGCGGGCGGCCTGCAAAACCGCACTGCGCGCGGGTGCGCGCCGATGCGCCGCCGCCACGCAACGCGCAATTGGATACAAGCCGTTACGCCCGTCTTAACCACGAAAAACCGCAGACCGCGGGCCGCCCGAACTGCGGATCGGATTAACCGTCTCGCAAGGGTCGGCGACTATAAGTGGCACATTCCAGCGATGAGCCATCCAGAGTGCTGGAACGAAGATTGGAGCCTAATATGAAGACCGTTTTCTCCCGCTTCCTGAAAGACGAGTCGGGCGCTACCGCGATCGAGTACAGCCTTATCGCCGCCCTGATCGGCGTCGCCGTCATCGCCGCGGTCAAGTCGCTCGGTCTGACGCTGTCGAGCAAGTTCTCCAACATCACGGCGAACCTGACCTAATATTTCCGTCCGCAAGGACCGAATCGAAGCGGCCCCGGTCCCCTGGGGCCGCTTTCTTTTTGCCGCCGCCCTCTTCGTTAAGAAAGAGTCAACGCGTCGCGTCTAAAGATGCGCGAACGCCCGCCTGATCCAAGGAGCCATGCATGCTCGACCTCGCAATCCTCGCCATCTTCCCGGGGGTGATGGTCTTTGCGGCAATTTCCGACATGCTGACGATGAAGATTCCCAACTTCGCGTCGCTCCTGCTGATCATCGCCTTCTTCATCATGGCCATGGCGATGGGGATGCAATGGTCGGCGATCGGCTGGCATACGCTCGCGGGCGTCATGACGCTGGTCATCTGCTTCATGCTGTTCAACGCCGGCTGGATCGGCGGCGGCGACGCCAAACTCGCGGCCGCGACGTCGCTGTGGCTCGGTTTCGGACTTCTGCCCTCCTATGGCGTGTTCGCGTCCGTGTTCGGCGGCGTGCTGACGCTCGCCATCCTGCAGTTGCGCCGCATGACGATCGAGGGCGCATCCTTCTCGACGCCCTGGCTCGCGCGCCTGGCGGAAAAGAACGGCGGCATTCCCTACGGCATTGCGCTCGCCGCCGCGGGGCTGACCGTCTATCCGGACACTGCGCTCTGGATCGCCGCGCGTTCGATTTGAACGGCGCCGCAATCATTTGACGACCGCCCAAGTCTCTTGAAACCAATCGCATTGGATAGGAACGGTTAACCTTAATTTGACGTTTCACTGCTCAAATCCGGGCAACGACATGCGTCGTAGCTTCGGGTTTGGTGACCATGAAAAAAGCTCAGATCGCCGTCTTGGGCGTAGCGTTGGCGGCAGGAGCCGGGGCCTATCTCCTGATGCCCTCGCAGCAGCCCCAGCAGGTCCAGGTCGTCCAGCCGGTGACGCCCGTCGTCGATAACGACGACGTTCTGGTTGCGGCCATCGCGCTCGACTACGGCAAGACGCTCGACGAGACGATGGTGCACTGGCAGGCGTGGCCCAAGAGCAGCCCGATCCAGGGCGTGATCCGCAAGAGCGCCGAACCCAACGCCATCCAGGATCTCAAGGGCTCGATCGTGCGCGGCAATTTCATGGCCGAAGAGCCGATGCGCAAGGACCGTCTGGTCAAAGGCCCGACGGCGGGCCTGATGTCCACGCTCGTCGGGCAGGGCAAGCGCGCCGTCGCCATCAACATCGACGCCAGCGGCGCGACGTCGGCCGGCGGCTTCGTCCTGCCCAACGACCATGTCGACATCCTGCGCACCTATCGCGACGAGGATGCAGCCAAGGCGGGGCAGCCGGACGCCTTTGTCACCGAAACGATTCTAAAGAACGTCAAGGTCCTCGCGATTGGTCCCAACGTTCAGACCGAAAACGGCAAGACGGTCATCATCGGCTCGAACGCGACGCTGGAGCTCGACCCGCGGCAGGCCGAGACCATCACGCTGGCCCAGCGCACCGGACAATTGTCCCTGACGCTGCGCAGCCTGCTCGACGCCATCGCCGAAGCGAAGCCCGAAGACATGCAGCCGGACGCCAAGCCGGACGACAAGTCGATCACTATCATCCGCTACGGCGTGAGCAGCAGCGCAAGGCCCAAGTGATGCGGAACCGAGCGATGCCGAACGAACCACGCGCGCATTTCAACGCAGGCAAGACCGGAAGGACGATCATGGGCGCAGTTTCGCGGCGGATCGCGTCAGGACTGACCGCTGGCGCGCTGGCGCTGACGCTGGCGCCGGCGGGCGCGCCCACCGGCGCCCTTGCGCAGGGGCGCGGGGGCGGCGTCGAATCGGCAGCCGCCGCAATGTTCGCCAAGCGGATCACGCTCGGCGTCGGCCGCACGATCATCATCGATCTTCCGACCGACGCCGCCGAAATCGTCGTCGGCGACCCCAAGGTGGCCAACGCCGTCGTGCGCTCGACGCGCAAGCTCTACGTGATGGGTCTGGGCACCGGCCAGACGACCATTCTCGCCATGTCCAGCGACGGCCGGCAGATCGCCAATATCGAGATGAACATCGGACGCGATCTCGACGAACTCGAGAAGCTCATGCGCACAGCCCTGCCGCGCAGCCGGATCGTGGTGAAGCAGGTCAACGATTCGATCGTGCTGACGGGCGAAGCCCAGTCGGCCGGCGAAGCCTCGACCGCCGTCGACATCGCCAAGGCCTTCATCGCGCGCGTGGGCGCCGCCGCCGCCACCGGCGTCGCGTCGCCCGAAAATACCGTCGTCAACGCGATCTCGATCCGCGGGCAGGACCAGGTGATGGTCAAGCTGACCATTGCGGAAGTGCAGCGCACGGCGCTCAAGCAACTCGGCGTGTCGACGTCTGCGACCGGCGACACGATCTTCAAATCGACATGGGCGACGCTCACCCAGCAGAACGCCTATGGCCTCAACGGCTCGATGTCGAACAGCGGCCTCACCGTTCCTCTCGGCAATGGCCTGTCCGCGACGATGACCGCCTTCGAGCGCTGGGGCGTGTCGCGCATCCTCGCCGAGCCGACGGTCACCGCGGTTTCCGGCGAAGGCGCAAAGTTCACCGTCGGCGGGGAACTGCCTGTGCCCGCCAATTCCGCGTGCTCGACGAGCCTCGGCATAACGACCTGCCAGAACACGGTCACCTTCAAGCCCTACGGAATCACGCTGAACATGACGCCGGTCGTCGTCGGCGAAGGCCGCATCCTTCTTCGGCTTGCGACCGAAGTGACCGAAGTCGACACGACGCAGACGATGACGATCAACTCGATCTCCGTCCCGGGCTTCCGTACGCGCAAGCACGAAACCTCGGTCGAATTGCCGTCGGGCGGGTCGCTGGCGACCGCGGGCCTGATCACCAACAATTCGCGTCATTCGATCACCGGCCTGCCGGGCCTGCTCAACCTGCCGATTCTCGGCGCGCTGTTTCGCTCGCGCGACTACCAGCGGCAGGAAACCGAGCTGATGATCATCGTTACGCCCTACATCGCCAAGTCGGTCGCGCCGAACGACGTGCAGCGTCCGGACGACGGCTTCACCGACGCCAGCGATCCGCAGGCCTGGCTGCTCGGCCGCGTCAACCGGCTCTATTCCACCAAGTCCAACCCGCGCGCCGCCCAGAACTGGAAGGGTCGCTTCGGGTTCATCCAGGATTGAGCGCAAGAGGACTAACCCAGATGGCAAGTCGGTCGCGTAGCGCGCTGAGCTTCAGATCCACCACGCTGGCGAGACCGTTCGCGGCGTTCCTGGCGTTCGCCCTGGCGGCGCCTCTGGCCGGATGCGGCACGACCCGCATCAAGGTCGACAATGAAAACGGCATGGATGCGCGCCTGCGGCATCCGATCGCCCTGATGAACCTGCCGTATACGCTGGATGTCTTCCCGAGTTCGGGGCCCGAACGTCTCGACACGCGCACGCAGGAGCAGATCATGGCCTTCGCGCGCCGCTATCGCGAGGTCGGCTCGGGGCCGATTTCGATCGTCGTGCCGCAGAGCGGCCCAGGCGCCGCGGCGGGCGTACGCGCGCTCGACCCGATCCGTCACGAACTCGCCAAGGCAGGCGCCGTCACGCCGGTCGCAGTCAGCCACTACCCGGTCGAGAACCCCTCTCTGGCCGCCCCCGTTCGCCTCGCCTTCGACGGCCTGAAGGCCAAGGTCGTGCACAGATGCGGCGACTGGCCGGAGGATCTGGCGTCGGGCTCGTCGACCGAAGGGTGGGAGAACCGCAGTTACTGGAATCTCGGCTGCGCCAGCCAGAACATGCTGGCGACGCAGGTCGCCGATCCCCGCGATCTGGCGGAGCCGCGCGGCGAGACGCCGGCTGATCCGAGCATGCGGATGCGCGCGATCGGCAATGTTCGCAAGGGCACGGATCCGGCGACCAACTGGACGACCAAGAACAGCAGCATCGGCTCGGTCGGAGGCTAACGCGCATGATCGACGACGAACTGCCGCCAGCGCCGGCCCGCGTTCCGGAGCACGAACAGATCGCGGTTATTCCGCGCATCTCGATGCAGGCCTTTTGCGAAAGCTCCGAACTCGCCTCCGTCGTTTCGGACGCCGCCGGCGACCGGCGCATGGACAAGGCGCATGTCAAGGTCCACATGGGCGGCGCGCCTGCGGCGATCGAAGCCTATCGCACGGCGCCGACGCCCAACCTGATCGTGCTGGAGGTCGGCCACGACCGCAGCAAGCTGCACGCCGATCTCGACGAGCTCGCGCAATTCTGCGACGCCGGCACGAAGGTCGTGATTGTCGGCCGCACGAACGACATTGCGCTCTACCGCGAATTGATGGCGCGCGGCATCAGCGAATATCTGGTCATGCCGCTCGACGTGCTGGATTTCATCCGCGCGGTGTCGGCGCTCTACACCGGCGAGGGCGCAGATCCGCTCGGCCGCGTCATCGCCTTCGTCGGCGCCAAGGGCGGCGTCGGTTCTTCGACGATTGCGCATAATGTCGGCTGGTCGATCGCGCGCGATCTCGAGGTCGAGACCGTGATCGTCGACATGGATCTGGCGTACGGCACGGCGGGCCTCGACTTCAACCAGGATCCCCCGCAAGGCATTTCCGACGCGGTTTTCGCGCCCGATCGCGTGGACGCGAACATGATCGACCGCCTGCTGTCGAAGTGCTCGGATCATCTGAGCCTGCTGGCCGCCTCGGCGACGCTCGACCGGGTCTACGATTTCGAGGACACGGCGTTCGACGCCATCTTCGACATTCTGCGCGCCAGCGTCCCCTGCATCATCGTGGATATGCCGCATGTCTGGACGTCATGGTCGAAGCGCGTCCTGACCGCGGCCGACGACGTCGTGGTGGTCGCCTCGCCGGATCTCGCCAATCTGCGCAACGCCAAGGGCCTGCTCGACGTTCTGCGCGCCTCGCGCCCCAACGATCACAAGCCACGACTGGTCATGAACAACGTGGGCGTGCTCAAGCGGCCGGAAATCGAGTTGAAGGACTTCACCAAGGCGGTGGAGACCGACGCGATCGGCGTCATTCCGTTCGACGCCAAGCTGTTCGGCACGGCCACCAACAACGGCCAGATGATCGTGGAGGTGGACGCGGCGAGCAAGACCGGCGAAATCCTCGCCGATATCGGGCGCATCGTCATGGGCCGCGCGGAAGTGAAGAAGCAGAAGAAGACGCTGCTCGACCCCATCATGGCGCGCATCCTGAAACGCAAGGCTTCGTGAACATGACCGGTCCGGTTCCGATCGACGGCGGGAGACAGAGGCATGTTCGGTAAGCGGCCGACATTCGGAAGCGGCGCGCAGCAAAAGCCCGCGGCCGCCGCAGCGACCGCCGCGGAGCCGCGGCCTGCCGCGCAGAGCCAGAGCGCGTCCAAGACGCCGGCGCAACCCTCGGCGCCCATGCCCGTCGAGACCCGGCGCTCGGACGAATATTACATCACGAAGAGCATGATCTTCGGCGCGCTGATCGAGGCGATCGATCTCGCGCAGCTCTCCAAGCTCGAGCCGGAAGCGGCGCGCGAGGAAATCCGCGACATCGTCAACGAGATCATTTCGATCAAGAATGTCGTGATGTCGATTTCCGAGCAGGAAGAACTGCTCGAGGACATCTGCAACGACGTGCTCGGCTACGGGCCGCTCGAGCCGCTGCTGGCGCGCGACGACATCGCCGACATCATGGTCAACGGCGCGCTCAAGACGTACATCGAAGTCGCCGGCAAGATTCAGCTCACCAGCATCCGCTTTCGCGACAACGCGCAACTGATGAACATCTGCCAGCGTATCGTCAGCCAGGTCGGCCGTCGTGTCGACGAAGCCTCGCCGATCTGCGACGCGCGTCTTGCCGACGGCTCCCGCGTCAACGTGATCGCGCCGCCGCTCTCGATCGACGGGCCGGCGCTCACCATCCGAAAGTTCCGCAAGGACAAACTGACGCTCGACCAGCTCGTGCGGTACACGTCTATCTCGGAGGCCGGCGGCGAACTCCTGAAGATCATCGGGCGGGTGCGCTGCAATGTGCTTGTCTCCGGCGGCACCGGCTCCGGCAAGACGACGCTGCTGAACTGCCTGACCAATTACATCGACGGCGACGAACGCGTCATCACCTGCGAAGACGCCGCCGAACTCCAGTTGCAGCAGCCGCATGTCGTGCGCCTTGAGACGCGACCGCCCAATCTGGAAGGCACCGGGCAGGTCACCATGCGCGACCTCGTCAAGAACTGCCTGCGTATGCGGCCCGAGCGGATCATCGTCGGCGAAGTGCGCGGACCCGAAGCGTTCGACCTGCTTCAGGCGATGAATACGGGCCATGACGGTTCGATGGGCACGCTGCACGCCAACTCGCCGCGCGAGGCCTTGAGCCGCCTCGAATCGATGATCACCATGGGCGGCTTCTCCCTGCCCTCGCGCACGATCCGCGAAATGATCGTGTCTTCCGTCGACGTGATCGTGCAGGCGGCGCGCTTGCGCGACGGCTCGCGCCGCATCACCCATGTCACGGAAGTAATGGGTCTCGAAGGCGACGTCATCATCACCCAGGACCTGCTCGTCTACGACATTGCCGGCGAGGACGCGAACGGGCGCCTGATCGGGCGGCATCGCTCGACCGGCGTCGGCAAGCCGCGCTTCTGGGACCGCGCGAAATATTACGGCGAAGAAGAACGGCTCGCCGCTGCGCTCGATGCCGGCGAGATGGGCAACGACTAGTCGAATGGTGCGGGCATGGATGACCAGTCGCTGATCGTCACACTCCTGATGATGCTCGCCGTGGGCGGCGTCTTCTATGTTTTCGTCTATCCCTACCTCTCCGGGCAGGAAGCCGCCGAAAAGCGCCGCGCGCAATTCGAGGGCTCGGCCGGGGGCAAGAGCAAGCGCGGCGACCGCCAGGTCGATCCGACAAAGCGCCGCCAGCAGATCCTCGAAAGCGTCCGCGAACTCGAGAACGAGACGCGCAAGAAGAAGAACACGCTGGCCTCGAAGCTCCTGCAGGCGGGCCTGGCGACCGACGTCAAGAAATTCTACCTGATCTCGGCCGGCGTCGGGCTCGGCGTGGCTTTCTTCACGCTGGTCATGAACGGCAATCCGATTGTCGCGCTCGGCGCGGGCCTGGCCGCCGGTCTCGGTTTTCCGCGCTGGGTCGTCAATTTTCTCATCAAGCGCCGCTTCAAGAAATTCCTCGCCGAGTTCCCGGGCGCCGTCGACATCATCATCCGCGGCGTCAAGGCGGGCCTGCCGCTCACGCAATGCGTCGGCATCATAGCGGCCGAAGCGCCCGAACCCGTCCGCAGCGAATTTCGCCGCATTCTGGAATCGCAGTCGATCGGCATGTCGATCGGCGAGTCCTGCGATCGCATGGCCGAAAGCATGCCGCTGGCGGAAGCGAACTTCTTTTCCATCGTCGTCAATCTCCAGCAGAAATCCGGAGGCAATCTTTCCGAGGCGCTCGGCAACCTGTCGCGCGTGCTGCGCGACCGCAAGAAGATGCGCCTGAAGGTCAACGCCATGTCGGCGGAAGCCAAGGCGTCCGCCGGCATCATTGGCTTCCTGCCGTTCGCGGTCTGCGGGCTCGTCTATTTGTCGTCGCCCGAATACCTCTCGCTTCTCTTCACCCATATGACCGGCCGCATCGTGCTCGGCTTCAGCGCCGTCTGGATGACGATCGGCGTTCTGGTGATGCGGAAGATGATCCAGTTCGACTTCTAGCGGCCGCGCGGCCGAGGCCTATCGATGATCACGCAGATTTACGAGAAGCTCAGCGATCCTGGCACAGTGGTGGCGCTGCTGGTGGCCATCGCCGTCGTCGCCACGATCCTGACGATCGCGATGCCGCTGCTGGATTCCGATTCGCTCTCCAAGCGCATGAAGTCGGTCGCGAGCGAACGCGAGAAGATCAGGGCGCGCGAGCGCGAGAGGCTCGCGGCGCGCGACAAGGCGCCGGCGCTGCGCATGCAGCCCAAGGCGTATATGCGCCAGCTCGTCGACAATTTCAGCCTGGAAAAGTGGCTCGGCACCGAGGAAGCCAAGTTGCAGTTGACGATGGCGGGCTTCCGCGGCCGGCAGGCCGAAGTCGCCTTCCTGTTCTTCCGCGCCATCGCGCCGATCGCGCTGTTTTTCGTCGTCCTGATCTACATGCTGCTGTTCTTTGGGTCGGACATGCCGCTCGTGACCAAATTGGGCGCGGCGATCGCCGGCGCCTATCTCGGTCTGAAGGCGCCGGAAATATTCTTGAAGAACAAGATCGCGAAGCGCCAGGCGTCGATGCGCCGCGCCTTTCCGGACGCAATGGATCTTATTCTGATCTGCGTCGAATCCGGCATGTCGGTCGAACACGGCTTTCGCAAGGTTTCCGGCGAGATCGGCGTTCAATCGATCGAGATGGCCGAGGAATTCGCGCTAACGACGGCGGAATTGTCCTATTTGCCGGATCGCCGGCAGGCATTCGAAAACCTCGGCATACGCACGGGCGTCGATGGCCTCAAGCAGGTGTCGACGGTGCTGATTCAGGCTGAAAAATACGGCACGCCGCTCGGTCAGGCGCTGCGCGTCGTCGCACAGGAAGGCCGCGACGCGCGCCTGCTCGAGGCCGAACGCAAGGCCGCCGCGCTGCCGCCGAAACTCACCGTGCCGATGATCGTCTTCTTTCTGCCCGTGCTGTTTGCGGTCATCCTGACGCCGGCGATCATCCAGATGTCCGAGAAGCTGATGTGAGGCGGCGAGGAGCATCGGCGCGGACGCCTGTCCGCGAACCGCGCGCGGTTGGTCCGCGCATGTCGAGATAGCGACCTGTCGCAGGAAAAGAGCCGCGAGCCGCTTAGAGCAAGATGAAATTTGCTGGAATCGCTTCGGCAGAAATCGCCTTCGGCGATTTCGCCCGAGCTCCTCGCGATGACGATTCCGATGAGACGCGGACTGCTCTAGCTGCGGGCCGCCGCGGGCGCCCTGGCGGAAACGCCCTTCGTCTTCGTCGCCGGCTTGCGGTCGAACTGCCGGATCACGCTCCAGGTATCCGACTGCGAAATCATGCGGCGAATTTCCGCGACATTGGAAGCCGCGTCGGCCGGGCCCAGATCGCGACGGGACACTTCTTCCGCCTCGCCGAATTTCCCCTGGAGGGCGAGAACCAGCGCGAGGTTCTGACGCACGCGCATGTCGGCGGCCGGCTGGCCGGCAGCATGGCGCAGCGTCGATTCGGCGGTCGGAAGATTGCGCGAGAGCGCATAGGACAGGCCGAGGTTCGAGAGCACGGCCGGATCGTCGGGGCGAATCTTGAGGGCGGAATTGTAATAGTCCCGCGCGCGCTCGTGATCGCCCAGTTGGTCGGCGACCGAGCCCTGGGCCGACAGCACCGACCAGTTCGGGCGCTCCGGCGTGTGGGCGTTTTCCAGAACCTTGGCGGCTTCCTGCAGCTTGCCGTCGTCGGCCAGCGCCTTGCCATAGGCGCCGAGCACTTCCATGTCGCGGGGATGGGTGATCGCCAGGCCGCGCAGCACGGCGACCGCCTGCGAATGCTGGGTCAGGGCGCGCAGGGCGCGCGCGTAATTCATGGCGACGCGCTTGTCGGATGCGTTGGCATCGTAACGGCGGCCCCATTCCTCGGCATATTTGCGCAGGGCGGCGTCGGAATTGGGAAGCGCGTCGCTGCCGCCGATGGAGCCGGTCACGTCCGACATGGAGGCGCGGTTGCAGCCGCCGAGACTCACGCCCATCGCGAGGCCGAGCGCGACGATCGAGATTGCTGCGAAAACCGGGCGAGGGCGCTTGGCGACAGAGAAGGCGGGCACGTGTCTCGATCCGGGCTTGCGGGAACGGGCTTGCAGAAACAGTCTTGCGAGCAATAAAGCGTTAACCCTAATCGAGGGTTAACGGACTTACCTGGAGCGCTTCATGCCTCTCGTTCTCGGCGATCCCACGCGCAGCTCCATTCCGATCGTGCTGACCAGCAGATCCGGGCTCCGGCGCACGCTGGACGCCCTTTCGCCGGAAGCGCGCGCCTACGCCAACGCCATGAGCTACGACGGCGCGCCCGGCGCGCATCTGGTCGTGCCGAACGCAAGGGGAGCTGTAGCGGCGGTCCTGTTCGGGCTGGCGGAATCCGGCGCTGAGCGCGCGGATCCGATGGCCTTCGGGCGGCTCGCGGCGCTTCTGCCGCGCGGCCGCTACAGGATCGCGGAAGACGCCGACGCGCCCGAACACGCCGAGCTTGCCTTCCTGCTCTCCGCGTACAAGTTCGCGCGCTACCGCAAGCCGAAGCCGCACGAGGCCGTGCTCGAGGCGCCGCGCGGGGCGAAACGAGACCGTGTGGAGGCGATCGCGGCGGCCGTCGCGCTCGGCCGCGACCTCATCAACACGCCGGCCAACGACATGGGACCCGACGCGCTGGAACAGGCGGCGGCCGCACTCGCCAAATCCTGCGGGGCGCGCGTGAAGGTGGTGCGCGGCGACGCGCTGAAAAGCGGATTTCCGCTCGTCCACGCCGTCGGCAAGGGCGCCTCCCAGTCGCCGCGTCTCGTCGATATCAACTGGGGCGCGCGCAAGGGGGGCCCGAAGATCACGCTGGTGGGCAAGGGCGTCTGTTTCGATACGGGCGGGCTCGATATCAAGCCCAGCGCCTCGATGCTGCTGATGAAGAAGGACATGGGCGGAGCGGCGAGCGCGTTGGCCGCGGCGTCCATGATCATGTCCGCAAAACTTCCCGTGCGCTTGCGCGTCATCCTGCCGATCGTCGAGAATTCCGTGTCGGCGCAATCCTTCCGCCCGGGCGACATCTATCCGAGCCGCGCCGGGCTGAGCGTCGAAATCGGCAACACGGACGCCGAAGGCCGCCTGATTCTTGCCGACGCGCTGGCGCTGGCCGACGAAGACGAGCCCGATCTGCTCGTCGATTTCGCGACGCTCACCGGCGCCGCCCGCGTCGCGCTGGGACCCGATCTGCCGGCCTTCTTCACCAACGACGAGACGCTTGCCGCCGATATCGCCGCCGCTGGCGAGAAGGCCGCCGATCCCGTCTGGCGCCTGCCGCTATGGGCGCCCTACGAGGCGCTGCTCGACAGCAAGACGGCCGATCTCAACAATGTCTCGAACGGGCCTTTCGCCGGCGCAATCGTCGCCGCCATGTTCCTCAAGCGATTCGTGCGCAAGACGGGCGCCTGGGCGCATTTCGACGTCTACAACTGGTCCTCCTCCGCCAAGCCCGGCCGTCCGGAAGGCGGCGAAATCCAGGCGGCGCGGCTCATCTTCGAGCTGGTCGGCCGACGCGTGGCGGGCATTGCGCGCTGAGCCGAAAGGCCTTTAATAGGGATTTAGTACGCCTGCGAAATAATCCGCGGAGCGAGGCGCGCTCATGTCCATCGTACTTTCTCCGCCACAGGCGCTGCGACTTCTGGCCGATGTCGCGCTCGACGTCGTGCGTGAGAAGGGGCCGCAGGGGCATCCGGATTTCACCTTCCGGCAATTGTCGATCCTGATGACGATCTATCTGGAAAAGCCGCCGCACACGGTGCGCGGCATCGCCGCGCGGCTGGGCGTAACCAAACCCGTCGTCACGCGCGCGCTCGATTCGCTTGGCGCGCTGGAACTGGTGACGCGACGGCGCGACGAGGCCGACCGCCGAAACGTCATCGTGCAGAGAACGGTGAAAGGCGCCCTTTTCGTCGAGCAGCTTGGCGACCTTGTGGTGGAGAGAGCGAAGGGGCTTGCGCCGTGAAGGGGCTTGCGCCGTGAAGGGACTTGCGCCGTGAAGGGATTTGCGCCGTGACGCAATTCGACCGGAGGCTGACGCCGGCGCGTCCCGGTCTCGCCGCCGCGCATCTGAAGGGCGCGGTCGAGGCCGCCCGCTTCGTCGCCGGCGTGCGGATGCAGGTCGCGGCGCCCATCGCCGACCTGAAGAATGCGCCCGCGCCGGACGCCGGCCTCGATACGCAGGCGCTCGCGGGCGAAATCGTTACCGTGTACGAACGCGAGGAAGGCTGGGCCTGGGTTCAGCTTTCCAATGATTCCTACGTCGGCTATCTCGCGGATCACACGCTTGCGATCGAGATCGTCACGCCGACGCATCGCGTCGCCACGCGCGCGACATTTGTCTATCCGGCCGCGAACATGAAGCTGCCAATCGTCGCGACGCTTCCGTTCGGCGCCGGGGTCGCCGTTGTCGAGACATCGGGCGATTTTGCGCGGCTCGCGCGCGGCGGCTTCGTGTTTGCGCGTCATCTCGCGCCGGTCGATTCGCGTGAAAGAGATTTCGTCGCCGTCGCCGAAAGCATGATCGGCGCGCCCTATCTGTGGGGCGGCAAGACGCCTCTGGGCGTCGATTGCTCCGGCCTCGTGCAGTCGTCCCTGACAGCCTGCGGCGTCGCCGCGCCGCGGGACACGGACATGCAGGCGAAGGGGCTCGGCGAACATCTCCCGATCGCCGACGATCTCGCGCATCTGCGGCGCGGCGATCTGGTGTTCTGGAAGGGCCATGTCGGAATCATGCGCGATGCCGACACGCTGCTGCACGCCAATGGCCATCACATGCTCGTCGCCAGCGAGCCGCTGAAGGAGGCGCGGGATCGCATTGCGCGCAACTCGTTCGGCGCGATCACGGCGATCAAGCGGCTTGCTGTATCGGCCTGAACGCAGGCGCTGGAGCGAGACGGTTTTGACGGAATTGCTGCGCGGAGCCGGTCATCGGGCGCGCGTATGCGCGACCCGCTGGCGCGCAATAAAGACCGCTTGATTCTGGAAGACCGCGTTTTGCCCTAAGCGATCTCTTCGATGACGACCGGACCGACCGCTGGCGCAAGGTCTCCGATCGCATAGGCCCGCCGCACCGCCTCCGCGGCCGCCGCCGCCGCCGCTTCGTCGCGCGCATGAATGCGCGCGAGGGGCCGGTCCGCGACATTGGCCCCGAGCGGCGCGAGATCGGACAGGCCGACCGACGGATCGATCTGTTCTCCCGCGCGGCGTCGCCCGCCGCCGAGCGCGACGACCACGAGACCGAGAGCGCGCGCGTCGATCCGCGAAACGAAGCCCGCGCGCGTTGCGCGCGCTTCGACCACGACCGGCGCCTGCGCGAGATGGCGCGTCGGCCGCTCGAGCAGATCGGTCGGGCCGCCGAGGCCCGCAACCATCCTGGCGAAACGCTCGGCGGCCGCGCCGCTCGTCAGGGCGCTCTCCAGCTTTCCGCGGGCCTCCTCGCGCGAGGCGGCGAGCCCTCCGAGCGTCAGCATCTCGGCGCCGAGCGCGATGACGACCTCGTGCAGCCGGGCGTCGCGCCGCGCGCCTTTCAGATAATCGACGGCATAGGCGACTTCGATGGCGTTGCCAGCGCAGGGAGCGAGCGGCTCGCTCATGTCGGTGATCAGCGCGCGCGTCGGCAGGCCGGCGGCCTTGCCCGTGTCGACGAGGGAGCGCGCCAGCGCGCGCGAGGCTTCGCGCGCGCTCATGAAGGCGCCGTTTCCGGTCTTCACGTCCATGACGAGCGCATCCAGTCCTGCGGCGAGCTTCTTCGACAGGATCGATGCAGTGATGAGCGGAATGGATTCCACCGTCGCCGTCACGTCGCGAATGGCGTAGAGGCGGCGGTCGGCCGGCGCGAGGTCGTCGGACTGGCCGACGATGGCGCAACCGGCCTCGCGCACGACGCGCTGCATCGTCGCGAGATCGGGCGACGTGCGATAGCCGGGAACGGCTTCGAGCTTGTCGACCGTGCCGCCCGTATGACCGAGGCCGCGGCCCGCGATCATCGGCGTGAAGCCGCCGCAGGCGGCGACCATCGGCGCGAGCATGAGGCTCGCCACGTCGCCGACGCCGCCTGTCGAATGCTTGTCGAGCAGGGGGCCCGGCAAATCGAGCGCGCGCCAGTCGAGGCGCGTTCCGGACGCCGTCATGGCCGCGGTGAGGTCGGCGCACTCGCGCGCATCCATGCCGCGAAAGAACACGGCCATGGCGAAGGCGGCCGCCTGCTCGGCGCCGACCGCGCCGGAAACGAGTCCCTGAATGAAGAAATCGATGTCGCCGCGGTCGAGGCGCAGACCGTCGCGCTTGCGGCGGATGATCTCCGGCGCGAGTCGCTCGGCCATCAGGCCGGCGTCAGTTCGCGTGTCCTCGGAAACGCGCGCAGGAGACGTCGCATGCCGATGGCGGCCGCCTGCGCCTGCTTGATCGTCTGGTCGTGGCGCGGCGCTCCCCCCTGAAAGCCGGCGCCGTAATGCGTCACCGCGCCGATCGCCGCGACATTGACGCCCAGACGCCGCGCGAGAATCACCTCCGGCGCCATGGATGTCGTGACCACATCGGCGCCGAGCGTACGCGCCATCTTGATTTCGGCTGGAGTCTCGAAGGACGGGCCGGAGAACCACATCATCACGCCCTCGTGCGTCTGCACGCCGCAATGGAGCGTGGCGCGCTTGAGGCGGCGGAACAGTTTCGGATCGTAGGCTTCGGTGAGGCTGATGAAGCCGCCATCGGCCGACATGCCGATCAGCGGATTGATGCCGCCGAAATTGATGTGGTCGGTGATGAGAACGAGATTGCCCGGATGCATGTCGCCGCGCACCGAGCCGACGCCGCTGGTGAGGATGAAGTTGGTGGCGCCGAGCATCGCCAGCGTTTCGAGCGGCGCGGCCATGGCGGCGGCGTCGCCCGAATCGTGAAATTCAGCTCGCCCGCGCATGTAGGCGATGGTCATGCCGTCGTGGGTGGCCACGACGAGGACGCCATCTGGCTCGTTCTGGTTCTGCGGGAAACCGGGAAGATCGGCGTAGGGAATCGTGATTGCGTCTTCGAGGCCGTCGGCGACGGCGCCGAGGCCCGCGCCGAGGACGACGGCCGCGTCCACCGACAACACGTCGCGCGAATTGATGATTTCCACGGCCTGTTCGACGGCTTCGGTCATGGCGCTGGCTTTCGTCTGGAAAGGTCGAGATGGCCCGGGCCGAAGGAATGCGGCAGCAGCGAGCCGAGCGAGAATGTGGCGACGACGCCGTCCGCGTTCGCCGCGTGGATCGGCGCCTCGTCGGCGGCGAATTCGCGGAGACGCTGGCGGCAGGCGCCACAGGGGGTCACGGGGCGGCCAAAGTCGGCGACGACCAGGGCCTCGACGATGCGGGTTTCGCCTGAAGCCACGCAGGCGCCGATGGCGCTGGCCTCGGCGCAGAGGCCCTCGGGATAGGCGGCGTTCTCGACGTTGCAGCCGGCGTAGACCCGGCCCGACGCGCCGCGCACGGCCGCGCCCACCGCAAAGCCGGAATAGGGGGCGTGCGCGTGGGCGCGCGCGGCCCGGGCGGCGGCGAGAAGGTCGTCAGGCGCGCTCATGGGCCGCGCCTTTTGGAATTGCTGCGTATAGCATCCAGATATCCGTAACCGCGCAGGATGCCGGGCAATGACAAAGGATTTGCAAACGACCGCGACCCGGCAAGGTTACGTCGGCGCGATCGCTGCAATATTTCTGATCGTTTACGGACAGGGCGCGCCCGCCCGCGCCGACGACGCGCCGCCGATCATCGCGGGCGTCGCCCGCAACCTCCCCGCCCTCGCCCGCAACGGCATGGTCGTGGCTCAGGAGAAGATTGCGGCGCGGGTCGGACTGGACGTCCTGAAGCAGGGCGGAAACGCCGTGGATGCGGCGGTCGCGACCGGTTTCGCTCTGGCCGTAACTTTCCCTCGCGCCGGAAATCTCGGCGGCGGCGGCTTCATGGTCGTGCATCTGGCCAGGGAAAACCGCGACATCGCGCTCGACTATCGGGAGACCGCGCCGGCCGCGACCACGGCGACTTCGTTTCTCGACGCCTCGGGCGCGGCGGACCCGAAAAAATCGCGGGACAGCGGGCTCGGCGTCGGCGTTCCCGGCACGGTGGCCGGGCTCGCCCATGCGCGGGAAAAATGGGGGTCCGGCAAGTTCTCGCTCGCCGACCTGCTCGCGCCGGCGATCCGGCTCGCCCGCGAAGGCGTGGCCGTAGAGGACGATCTCGCCGATTCGCTGCCGCAAGGCGCGCGCCGGCTCGGGCGCTGGCCGGCGAGCCGGCCGATCTTCTTCAAGGCTGACGGCGCCCCGCTCGGCCCCGGCGACAGGCTCGTGCAGGCCGATCTGGCCGCGACGCTGGAGCGAATCGCAGCGGCCGGGCCGAAGGGCTTTTACCAGGGCGAAACCGCGGACAGGATCGTCGCCGCCGTGCGCGGCGCGGATGGCCTGATGACGGCCGAAGACCTGAGAGACTATGTCGCCGTGGAGCGCCCCGTCGTGCGCGGGAGCTATCGCGGGCGAACCATCGTCTCCATGCCGCCGCCTTCGTCCGGCGGCGTGCACCTGATCGAGATATTGAACATTCTCGAGCATTTTCCGATCCGCGAGACCGGGCCGCAGACCGCCGCCACTATTCACGTGATGGCGGAAGCGATGAAGCTCGCCTTCGCCGACCGCGCGGAATGGCTGGCGGACCCCGATTTCGTGAAAATTCCGACGTCTGGCCTGCTGTCCAAAAAATACGCGGCGAAACTGGCGGCGGAGATTTCGACCGAACGGGCGCGGCCCTCGGCCGAAATCAGGCATCTCGACCCCGCGCCCTACGAAGGCGATCAGACCACGCATTTCTCGGTGGTCGACCGCGACGGCAATGCGGTCGCCAACACCTATACGCTGAACTTTTCCTACGGGCTCGGGCTGGTGGCCGAGGGAACCGGCGTCCTGCTCAACAACGAACTCGACGATTTCGCCGCGAAACCCGGCTCTCCGAACGCCTTCGGGCTGGTCGGCGGCGCCGCCAATGCGCCGGGGCCGCGCAAACGGCCTTTGTCCTCGATGACGCCGACCATCGTGCTGAAGGACGGCAAGCCGGAAATCGTGACGGGCTCGCCGGGCGGGCCGCGCATCATCACGACGGTGCTGGAGCAGATTTCAGACCTGATCGACCACGGGATGAACGCCGCCGAGGCCATGAACGCCCCGCGCTTCCATCATCAATGGCTGCCGGACGAATTGCGCGTCGAACGCGGCCTATCGCTCGACACGATAAGGCTCTTGCGGGAGAAGGGTCAGAACGTGGTCGTCGGGGGGACGCTGGGCTCCGTCGCCACCATCCAGATCATCGACGGGCTGATGATGGGAGCGAGCGACAGCCGTCAGCGGGGAACCGCGGCGGCCGGATGGTGAAAGCCGACCGATGGGAGGCCGTTACCGGGTCCGACCAACACGGATCTTCATCCTGAGGAGCAGCCGAAGGCTGCGTCTCGAAGGCTGGCAACGCCAGCGTCGTTGACTTGGCCGCCCTTCGAGACGCCGCTGCGCGGCGCCTCAGGGTGAGGCGCGCGTACAATCCGCCCTCAGAATTCGACGTCCAGCTCTTCCAGTTCGTCCGGCTCTTCCATCGCGCCGGCCGTCCATTCCTGCATGGACTTGCGCTCCAGGATCATGTCCCGGTAAGCGGCGCACTGGGCGTCGAGCTTGACGTCGTAGGTCTTGAAGCGCGAGCAGACCGGCGCGTACATGGCGTCGGCGAGCGAGGCGGTTTCGCCGAACAGGAACGGGCCGCCATAGGCGGTGAAGCAGCCGCGCCAGATCGCCAGCACGCGGTCGATGTCGGTCTGGGCGCCCTGCCAGACCTTGAAGCCCGGATAATGGCCCTTGATGTTCATCGGCAGCGCGGAGCGCAGGTTGATGAAGCCCTGATGCATTTCGCCGCAGACCGCGCGGCAATGGGCGCGGGTCGCGCGATCGCTCGGCAGGAGCTTGGCCTTCGGCTTGATTTCGTTGAGGAATTCCGCGATCGCCAGCACGTCCCAGACTTCCACGCCGTCATATTCCAGCTTCGGCGTGAGAAACGAGGGCGAGAGATGCAGCAGTTCGGCGCGCACGTCCGGGTTGTCGGCCGCCAGCGTCCTGACGTCGAAATCGATGCCGGCGCCCTTGCAGATCAGCCAGCCGCGCAGCGACCAGGACGAATAATTACGGCTGGTGATCGTCAAAACGCCTTTTGGCATCGCTTCCCTCCACACAACGCCAGCGTACCATGCGTTTCCGCAGCGCGGAATCCGCTTGGGCGGCGCACTCTGCCCTTACTGCAGGCAGAAGGTTCTTTCCACAGGCAGGTGTTGTCTCTTTACCGCCCGTTCCCCGCATTGTTCCAAATCATAAGCTCAAACGAGCCGAAAGTCGTATCGCCCGTTGCGCTGCACCAACTTAGCATGGCAGCATGTCAGCGCGCGTGGGGGAATGGCGCGAACGCAGGTCGAATGCGGGGTTCATATTGCAGCGCATGATGTATTACGCCTACCAGGCGCAGGACGATCTGATCGACCCGTTCCGCGTGTTCGCGCAATCGGCGCTCGACGTGATCGAGAACTCGTGGCTGCGCCGGTCCGGCATCCCCTTCCTCGGCAATGTGTCCGCCGCCTACGAACTGATGACGCGCGCGCGGCTGACGCATCACCGGCCGCCCTATCGCATCGACAAGGTCAAGGTAGGCAACCGCGAAGTCGCCGTCACGGAGGAGGTCGCCTATTCCACTCCCTTCGGCTCGCTGCTGCGCTTCCGCAAGGACATCGACGTCGCTCAACCCAAGGTGCTCGTTGTCGCGCCGCTTTCGGGCCATTTTGCGACCCTGCTGCGCAACACGGTCGAAATTCTGCTCGCCGACAATGACGTCTATATTACAGACTGGCACAACGCCCGGGACGTGCCCCTCTCGGCCGGCGAATTCGGCATGGAGGGCTACATCGGCCATCTGATCGAGTTTCTCGAGAAGCTCGGGCCGCGCGCCCATGTGGTCGCCGTCTGCCAGCCCTGCGTGCAGGCGCTTGCCGCCGCCTCGATCATGGCCGAGGACGATAATCCGGCCACGCCTGCGAGCCTTACGCTGATGGCCGGTCCCATCGACTGCCGGCTCAATCCGACCAAGGTCAATCATCTCGCCACGACCCGACCGATCGACTGGTTCGAAAAGAACCTCATCGCGCTCGTGCCCGGCCGCTTCAAGGGAGGCGGACGCCTCGTCTATCCCGGCTTCATGCAGTTGACCGCCTTCATGGCGATGAACATGGACCGGCATGTGAAGGCGCATGTCGAACTCTACAACAGCCTGGCCGCCGGCGAGATGGAGAAGGCGCAGCAGACCAAGACCTTCTACGACGAATATTTCGCCGTCCTCGACCTGACCGCCGAGTTCTACATCGAGACGGTCAAGCTGGTGTTCCAGGACTATGCGCTGGCCAAGGGGCAGCTCCAGTACAAGGGTCGCACGGTCAATCCCAAGGCGATCCGCAAGACGACGCTGCTGACGGTGGAAGGCGAGCGCGACGACATCTGCTCGGTCGGCCAGACGCTCGCCGCGCACGATCTGTGCTCGAGCCTCAAGCCGTTCCGCAAACGCCACCATCTTCAGCCCGGCGTCGGCCATTACGGCGTCTTCTCCGGCAAGAAGTGGGAAGGGCAGATCTATCCGCTCGTGCGCAACGCGATCCTGTCGAGCGACTGAGCGGACGCGCAGTTCAACCCTGTAGCGAACGACGTTCGTCTCGGCGCCGCAATCGCCTATATAATGGCGGCATGCCAAACGCATTTTTTTCCGATCTCGTTTCTAGCATCGCCGAGCGCGGGCGCACGTTGTTGCGGCTGAAGACATGGCCGCAGGACGCGGCCGGCCAGGCGAGCACCCTGATCGACATGTGCCGCGCGCTTCTGACCGGGCGCGGGGAAGCGACCGGCGTGGCGATCGCCGCCGAGGTGCTCGCGCGCTACCGCACGCTCGACGCCGAAGCGCGGCGCGCCTTCTTCGCGGCCCTGGCGGATCATTTCGGCTCGGATCACGAGAGCCTCGGCCGGGCGATCGAGAAATGGAGGGCCGCCCCCAACGACCGCGCGGCGGCCGATCTGCACTACGCGTCCGAACCGCGCCGCCTCGAACTGTTTCGCCGGCTGAACCGCGCGCCGGGCGGCACGGCGGCGCTCGTCGCCATGCGCGCCGACCTCCTGTCGGAAATGCGCGCCGACAAGGCGCTCGCGCCGATCGACAAGGATTTCACGCATCTTTTCGCGTCCTGGTTCAACCGCGGCTTTCTCGTGCTGCGGCGCATCGACTGGTCGACGCCGGCGAGCGTGCTCGAACGCATCATCCGCTACGAGGCGGTGCACGAAATCCACGACTGGAACGACCTGCGCCGGCGCATCGATCCGCCGGACAGGCGCTGCTACGCCTTCTTCCATCCGGCGCTGACGGACGAGCCGCTGATCTTCGTGGAAGTGGCGCTGCTGGAGCAGATCCCCGGCGCGGTCGCGCCCCTGCTGGCGCACGATCGCACGGCCGTCGCGCCGGAGCGCGCGCGGACGGCCGTCTTCTACTCGATCTCCAACTGCCAGAAGGGCCTGGCCGGCGTCACCTTCGGCAATTTCCTCATCAAGCAGGTGGTGGAGGAATTGCGCCGCGAACTGCCGCGCCTCGAGCATTTCGTGACGCTTTCGCCCGTTCCCGGTTTTCGCGCCTGGCTCGCCAGCGCGGAGGACGCGCCGATCGACCCGGAATCGCTTCCGCTCCTTGCCGAGCTGGACGATCCCGTCTGGACGAAGGAGCCTGAGAAGGCCGAGCGGCTGCGCAAGATCATCGAGCCTCTGGCCGCGCATTATTTCCTGAAGGCGCGCCTGCCGAACGGCCGCGTGGTCGATCCCGTCGCGCGCTTCCACCTCGGCAACGGCGCGCGGCTCGAGCGCATCAACTGGATGGGCGATCTCTCGCGCAAGGGCCTGAAGGAATCCGGCGGCGTGATGGTCAACTATCTCTACGATCTCGACGAAATCGAGAAGAACCACGAGGCCTTCGCCAACCAGGGCGAAGTCATCGCCTCCGGCGCCGTGCGGCGGATGCTGAAGGGCGAACGCGCCATCTTCGGCATCACGCCGCCGAGTTTCGCGCAGGGATGAGACTTGTCGTCCCGGACGGCCGAAGGCCGATCCGGGATGACAGCCGCGATTTCCCTCGTGGCGCCTCCTGCGCTAAACCGTGAGGAAATCCCAGGGAACGTCGCCCCCATGCCCGCACATCTCTACGCTGAGCTCTCCTCCCGCTTTCCGGCGCGCGACAGGATCGCCTTCGAGACGCAGGACGGCGCGCTGCACAGCTACGCGGACGTCGAGGCCGGCGCCGCGCGCATGGCCGGCGCGCTGGTCGCGCTCGGCGTCAAGCCCGGCGATCGCGTGGCCGTGCAGATCGAAAAGTCGCTTGCCGCGGTGCTGCTCTATCTCGGCTGCGCCCGCGCCGGCGCGGTCTTCCTGCCGCTCAACACCGCCTATACGCCGGCCGAGATCGAATATTTCCTGACCGACGCCGAGCCGACGGTCTTCGTTTGCGATCCCGCGAAGAAGGGGAGCCTCGCCGGCGCCGCGGCGGCGGCGAAGGTCGCGCATGTCGAGACGCTCGGCGCAGACGGCAAAGGCACGATCGCCGACCACGCCGCCGCGATGCCGGCGACGTTTGCGGACGCGGACCGCGGGCCGGACGATCTTGCCGGCATTCTCTACACGTCGGGCACGACCGGGCGCTCCAAGGGCGCGATGATCACGCAAGAGAACCTCGCCTCCAACGCGCGCGCGCTGGTCGATTACTGGCGCTTCACCAGCGACGACACGCTGATCCATGCGCTGCCGATCTATCACACGCACGGCCTGTTCGTGGCGATCAACGTGCTGCTGATGGCGGGCGGCAAAATGATCTTTCTGCCGAAGTTCGACGGCGACCAGGTCATGTCCTACATGCCGCGCGCCACCAGCCTGATGGGCGTGCCGACCTTCTACACCCGCCTCCTGCAGCATCCCGGCCTGACGAAGGAAGCGACCGCGCACATGCGGCTGTTCATCTCGGGCTCGGCGCCGCTGCTCGCGGAGACGCATCGCGAGTTTTTCGCGCGCACGGGCAAGCCCATCCTCGAACGCTACGGCATGACCGAGACCAACATGATCACCTCGAACCCCTATGACGGCGATCGCGTGCCGGGAACGGTGGGCTTTCCGCTGCCCGGCGTCTCCGTGCGCATCGCCGATCCCGAGACCGGCGCGCTCATGCCGAAGGGCGAGATCGGCATGATCGAGGTGAAAGGCCCGAACGTGTTCAAGGGCTATTGGCGCATGCCCGAGAAGACCGCCGCCGAATTCCGTCCCGACGGCTATTTCATCACCGGCGATCTCGGCATGATCGACGCGCGCGACTACGTCCATATCGTCGGGCGCGGCAAGGACCTCGTCATCACCGGCGGCTTCAACGTCTATCCGAAGGAAATCGAGACGGAGATCGACGGAATGCCCGGCGTGGTCGAGAGCGCCGTCATCGGCGTGCAGCATCCCGATTTCGGCGAGGGCGTCACGGCGGTCGTGGTGCGCGCGAAAGGCGCGGAGATCACCGAGAAGGACATTGCGTCCGCGCTCGAAGGCAAGCTCGCGAAATTCAAGCAGCCGAAGAAGATATTCTTCGTCGACGATCTGCCGCGCAACGCGATGGGCAAGGTGCAGAAGAACGTGCTGCGGGAAACGTACAAGACGATCTACTCGTGAGCGCGTAACGAAGCGTTCACCACGTTCCTTCGCCGCGCGTTAGCATTAACGCGGCAGATTGCGGCTCCCGGCCGGGTTCGAGAGTTCGCAATGTACGTCCACAAATTTGCGGCCGGCGCGATCGCGCTTGCGTTCGCCTTTCTTGCTTTTCCCGCAGTCGCCGCCGAACCCGGCTCACAAGGCTGGACGATCACGCTCAAGGCGAACGGCGGCGTTTCGCCCGCATGGGAAGGCTCGAACGATCTGTCGCCCTACCTGCTGCCGGGCCTGAGCGTGCGGCGCGCCGGAAGCGCCGTGACCTTCTCCGCGCCCGACGATTCGCCGGGCTTTGCGCTGTTCGACGAAAACTGGATGAAGGCCGGCGTCGTCGGCAAGCTGCGGGGTCCGCGACGCTCGGCGGACTATGCCGCATTGCGCGGCGTGCACGATGTCGACTGGACCGTGGAGGCCGGACTATTCGCGGAATTCTGGCCGTTCGAAAAGCTGCGCGCGCGCATCGAGGCGCGGCATGGCTTCACTGGACATCACGGCAATGTCGTCGATCTCTCGATGGATTGGGTCGAGCGACGGGGGCCGTGGACCGTGTCGGTCGGGCCGCGCCTGTCGCTCGGCGACACGCGCTACATGGACAAGCTGTTCGGCGTGAGCGCGTATGACGCCGTGATGAGCGGCCTGCCGCCCTATCGCGCCGAAGGCGGCGCGAAATCCTTCGGCGTCGCGGCCGCGGTCTCCTACGAATGGTCGCGCAACTGGACCACCACGGCCTACGCCCGGTACAACCGGCTCGTGGGCTCGGCCGCCGAAAGTCCGCTGGTGGCGGGCCCTGGATCGCGCAACCAGTTCACGCTGGGCGCAATCGTCGCCTATTCATTCGATTGGGCAGGCTTCTAGCCCACGCGCGCTTGCAGGATGCGCGTCAGCCGGCGGCCAACCTTTTCTCCGCGACGCGCGCGAGCAGAGAGGCGCCAATCGGCAGAATCTCGTCGTTGAACGTGTAGCCGGGATTGTGAACCGACGGTCCCGGCCCCATGCCGAGCCAGACATAGGCGCCGGGCGCGGCCATCGCCATGTCCGCGAAATCCTCCGAGCCCATTTTCGGCTCCGCGTCGGTGACGACATGCTCAGCGCCGAACAATTCCGTCGCTGCATCGGCCATTGCGGCGGTCTGCACGTCGGCGTTGCGCATGACCGAGAAGATGTCCCGAATGTCGACGTCGATCTTCGCGCCATAGGCGGCCGCGAAACCCGCGCAGATTTCGCGCATGCGTCTCGACACCAGAGCGCGGATTTCATCGTCGAAGATGCGGATCGTGCCGGCCAGATGCGCGGTCTCCGGGATGACGTTGTAGGCCGAACCCGCATTGAACTTGGTGATGGAGACGACCGCGCTCTTCAGCGCCGGCGCGTTGCGGCTGACAATTGTTTGCAGCGATTGCGCAAGCGCCGCGCCGATCATCACGGGATCGTTGGAATATTCCGGCATGGCGCCATGCGCGCCCTTGCCGGTGATGTGAATGTCGAAGAAGTCCGAACCCGCCATGGCCGGCCCCGTGCGCATGGAAATCTGGCCGAGCGGCGAGCCCGGGAAATTATGCAGCGCATAGACCTCGTCGCAGGGAAAGCGCTTGAACAGGCCGTCTGCGATCATGGCGCGCGCGCCGCCGAGCCCTTCCTCGGCCGGCTGGAAGATCAAGGCGACCTCGCCCGCGAAATCGCGGGTCTCGGCGAGATAGCGCGCCGCGCCGAGCAGCATGGTCGTGTGGCCGTCGTGACCGCAGCCGTGGAACTTGCCGGCCGTCTTCGACCGCCACGGCAGGTTGGTGAGCTCGTCCATCGGCAGCGCGTCCATGTCGGCGCGCAGCCCCACGCGCTTGCCGGTTCCGCGCTTGCCCTTGATGACGCCGACGACGCCGGTCTTGCCGATGCCGGTGTGCACTTCGACGCCGTAGGATTCGAGTTCGCGCGCGACGAGGCCGGAAGTTCGCACCTCCTCGAAACCGATCTCGGGATGCGCATGGATGTCGCGGCGGATTTCCGTCATGCGATCGGCATAACCCTTGATCTTGTCCAGGACTTCCATCAGCGGCTCCGTTTAATCGCAGGCTGAGACCCATGCGCTGAGGGCAAGGTAGGGCGGCATGAGGGCGCGCGGCAAGTGCGCGCCTTGACGGGGGCGCCTGCGCGGCCCGAAAATCGGGCAAATCATACAAGGGCGCGAAGCGCCCCAGCAGGAAACGCCACGATGAACGAGCATCCCACGATGGCGGCGCCGACGGCGCCGTTCAAACACATCGATTTTCTCGAGCGCGAGATCGACGCCGAACGCCGGCCGAACGGCGAGATCATCCTGCGCCAGCGCATTCCCCTGAACGAATATCAGCGCTGCATCCCGCTTTATCTCGCGAAATGGGCCGAGGAACGGCCGGACCAGACGTGGCTCGCGCAGCGGCGCGGGCCGGACCGCGCGTGGAAACGGGTCAGCTACGCTCAAGCCAAGCACGATGTCGACGCGCTGACGCAAGCGCTGATCGACATGAAGCTCACGCCCGAACAGCCGGTCGCGATCCTCTCGGGCAATTCGATCGAACATGCGCTGATGACGCAGGCGGCGATGCAGGCGGGCATACCCGCGGCGCCGGTGTCGCCAGCCTATTCGATGATGAGCATGGATCACGCGAAGCTGCGCTACATCTTCGACCTCATCAAGCCCGGCGTGGTGATGGTGCAGGACGGCGTCGCCTTTTCGCGCGCCCTGAAGGCGCTCGATCTGACCGGCGTGACTGTCGTGCATGTGGAGCGGCCGTGCGAGGGCGTCGAGAGCCGCGCGTGGAGCGATCTCGTCGCGACGAAACGGACGGACGCCGTCGACAGGGCGATTGCCGCCATCGGCCCGAAGACCGTCGGCAAGCTGCTGTTCACGTCGGGCTCGACCGGAATGCCCAAGGCCGTCATCAACACGCAGGAGATGATGTGCGCCAATGTCGTGATGGGCCAGATGACGCGCAAGCGGAAAGAGAGCGACCCGCGCATGGTCGTGCTCGACTGGCTGCCGTGGAACCACACGATGGGCGGCAACGCCGGCTTTCATGCGCTGCTGGCCGAGGGCGGCACGCTCTACATCGACGACGGACGGCCGATCCCCGGCATGTTCGACGAGACGTTGCGCAATCTCAAGGAAATCTCGCCGACGTACTACACCAACGTGCCGGCGGGCTTTGCGGTGCTCGCGACCGCGCTCGAGAACGACGATGCGCTTGCGCGCTCCTTCTTCAAGGATCTCGGCATCCTCGGCTATGGCGGCGCGACGCTGCCGGACGATCTCTACATGCGCATGCAGCGGCTGGCGGTGAAATACACCGGCCATCGCATCGTCTTCTTCACGGGCTGGGGCTCGACGGAGACGGCGCCGACGGCGACCTCCACCTATTGGGCGACGGAGCGCGTCGGCCTGATCGGCCTGCCGCATCCCGGCGTCGAGCTCAAAATGGTGCCGACCGGCCCGAAATACGAAATGCGCATCCGCTCGGTGATCGTGACGCCCGGCTATTACCGCCAGCCCGACCTGACCGCCAAGGCCTTCGACGAGGAAGGCTTCTACAAGATCGGCGACGCCGGAACCTTCGTCGATCCCGACGATCCGGCCAAGGGACTGATCTTCGCCGGCCGCGTCGTCGAGGATTTCAAGCTGACCTCGGGCACGTTCGTGCATGTCGGCTCGCTGCGCGTCGCGGCGATTGCGGCGGCGAGCCCCGTCGTGCAGGACGCGCTGGTCGCGGGGCAGGACCGCGAATTCGTCGCGCTGCTCGCCTGGCCCAATCTCGAGGCCTGCCGTCTCATCGCCGGCAAGGTGAATGCGCCGCTCGCCGAACTCGTGCACGATCCCGCGATCAAGGAGCATCTGCGCAGGTCGCTGCACGCGCACAATGCGCAGACGCAGGGCTCGTCGATGCGCATCGCGCGCATCATGCTGATGACCGAGCCGCCGTCGATCGACGGCAACGAGCTTACCGACAAGGGCTACATCAACCAGCGCGCCGCGCTCGAGCGCAGGAACGCGCTCGTGGAGCGGCTGTACGCCGCGGAGCCGGACGAGGATGTGATCGTGGTGGAAGGTTGAACGGACCCGGCCATGACCACACGCTGTCATGCCCGCGAAAGCGGGCATCCGGAGGAACGCCACGATTGCTGGCGGAGCTTGGAGCCCCGCTTTCGCGGGGATGACGATTCGAGCCCGTCGGACAGCTTGCACACATGAAATACCGCGCCATCGTCTGCCACGAGCTTGGACCGCCCGAGACGCTGCGCGTCGAGGAACTCGACGCCCCCGCGTTGAAGGCGGGCGAGGCGCGCGTGCGGCTGCATTCCTGCGGCGTGAACTTCCCCGACCTCCTGATGGTGGCCGGCAAGTACCAGACAAAGCCCGCCCTGCCTTTCGTTCCCGGATTTGAATCCGCCGGCGAAGTGATCGAGGCGTCCGACGGCGCGAAAGTGAAGGTCGGCGACCGGGTCATCCTGCGACGCAAGACCGGCGGCTATGCGGAACAGGCGGTCGCCGCCCCGAACGAGCTCGCGCCGGCGCCGGCCCATTACAGCTACGACGAAGCTGCGACCTATTCGGTCGGCCTCGTGACCTCCTACCACGGGCTCATCACGCAAGGCCGCCTGCAGAAGGGCGAGCGCGTGCTGATTACCGGCGCGGCCGGCGGCGTCGGCATGGCGGCGGTCGCGCTTGCCCGCCACATCGGCGCCGAGCCGATCGCGGTTTGCTCGACGGCCGAGAAATGCACGGCGACGCTCGCCGCCGGCGCGGCGCACGCCATCAACTCGTCGGAACGACGCGTCGACGAGGCCGTGAAGGAAATCACCGGCGGGCAGGGCGTTCATTGCCTTTTCGATCCGGTCGGTCTGCCGCCCGAAATCGCGCTACGCGGGCTGGCCTTCGGCGGACGCATCCTGCTGATCGGCTTTGCCGGCGATATCCCGAACTATCCGGCCAATCGCATCCTGATGAAATGCGCGACCGTCATCGGCGTGCGAGCCGGCGAATATGCGCGGCATTTCCCGGCCGTGCGCGCCGAAGAAACGCCGCATATGGAGGCTTTGACCAAGGTCCTGCGCCCGCATGTCGGCAAGGCCTACCCGCTGGTCGAGGCGGCGCAGGCGTTGCGCGACATCGCCGAGCGCCGCGCCATCGGGCGGATCGTGCTGCATCCCTGACGCTTGCGGCTGAGCCGAAGGTCGCGCGCGAAGCCCCTTCCCTTGGCGGCGGCGCGGGCCTAGAAAGCCGCCAAATCCACGCGACCAGGGCGCAGCCATGACCTATCAGCAGACCCCTCTCTTCCCGCTCGGCGAGGACAAGACGCCCTATCGCCTCATCACCACGGACGGCGTGCGCACCGAGAAAATGGGCGACCACGAGTTCGTCGTCGTCGAGCGCGAGGCGATCCGCAAGCTCGCGGAAGCCGCGATGGTCGACACCAATCATCTTCTGCGGCCCGGCCATCTCGCGCAGCTCGCCAAGATTCTCGACGATCCCGAAGCGACGTCCAACGACAAGTTCGTCGCCTACGACCTCCTGAAGAACGCCAACATTTCGGCGGGCGGCGTGCTGCCGATGTGCCAGGACACCGGCACCGCCATCGTCATGGGCAAGAAGGGCCGCTTCATCTTCACCGACGGACAGGACGAGAGCGCGATCGCCGAAGGCGTGCGCGACGCCTACGAGAAGAAGAACCTGCGCTATTCGCAGCTCGCGCCGATGTCGATGTTCGAGGAAAAGAACACCAAGACCAACCTGCCGGCGCAGATCGACATCTATGCGGAGGGCGAGGACGCCTACAAGTTCCTGTTCGTGGTCAAGGGCGGCGGCTCGGCCAACAAGACCTTCCTCTATCAGGCGACGCCCTCGGTGCTGACGCCCGAGCGGCTGATCGGATTCCTGAAGGAAAAGATCCTGACGCTCGGCACGGCGGCCTGCCCGCCCTATCACCTGGCCATCGTCATCGGCGGCCTGTCGGCGGAACTCAACCTCAAGACCGTCAAGCTCGCCTCGACGCGCTATTACGACGAACTGCCGACCTCCGGCGGCGACGACGCGCACGCCTTCCGCGACATCGCGATGGAAGAACAGATTCACAAGCTGACGCAGCAGATGGGCGTCGGCGCGCAATTCGGCGGCAAGTATTTCTGCCATGACGTGCGCGTGATCCGCCTGCCGCGCCACGGCGCCTCGCTGCCGATCGGCATCGGCGTGTCCTGCTCGGCCGATCGTCAGGCGAAGGGCAAGATCACGAAGAAAGGCGTGTTCCTCGAGGAGCTGGAGCACGATCCCGCGCGCTTCATGCCGCATGTCGACGAGGCGACGCTCGGAGGCGACGTCGTGAAGATCGACCTGACCAGGCCGATGAAGGAAATTCTGGCGACGCTGAGCAAATACCCGATCAAGACGCGGCTTTCGCTCACCGGCCCGATGATCGTGGCGCGCGACCTCGCGCACGCCAAGATCCGCGCGCGCCTCGAAGCCGGCGAGCCGATGCCGGATTATTTCAAGAACCATCCGGTCTATTACGCGGGTCCCGCCAAGACGCCCGCGGGCTACGCCTCGGGCTCCTTCGGCCCGACGACGGCCGGGCGCATGGATTCCTATGTCGACCAGTTCCAGGCGGCGGGCGGCTCGATGGTGATGCTCGCCAAGGGCAACCGCTCGGCCGAAGTGCGCAACGCCTGTGGCAAGCACGGCGGCTTCTATCTCGGCTCCATCGGCGGCCCGGCGGCGCGGCTGGCGCAAGACTGCATCAAGAAGGTCGAGGTGCTCGAATATCCCGAGCTCGGCATGGAAGCGATCTGGAAGATCGAGGTCGAGGATTTCCCCGCCTTCATCGTCGTCGACGACAAGGGGAACGACTTCTTCAAGGAGCTGAACCTCGGCTGATCGCGATCACGAACGCTTGATCGATCTGTCGAATTCGCGGGATTGCTCTGTGCGTTGCCTCACTGCATGTTTCGACGACCGATGAAATAGTCGTGTCGTCAAAGAGCTGTGGGGAGCTCTTCAACATGCGTACATTGATTCTCGCGTCCGCCTTGATCGCCGCCGGCCCTGCGCTGGCGGCGACCATCGCGAAGCCGGTTCTGGATGCGAGCCAGTGCACGCGCGATCTGGCCTCCGTCGATCGCTCCTTTGCCGCCGCCATGATCGATCTTCAGCGCAACGCCACGCCGGCCAATCGGTGCTCCGCCTGGCGGCGCCATATCGACGTCATGCAGAAGGCGAGCTTCGTTTTCTCGCGCTGTACGGCGGCCGATGCGCGCGAAGGCGCGGTCAGCCAGATGCAGGGCTCGATCGCCGACTTCAAGGCGATGATCCAGCAGGCGCAGTGCCCCTGATCTTCTGATCTACCTGCGGCGCAGATCGATGATGGCGCGCACGCGCCCGCCCTTGCGCTCCACCGTAACGCCATTGCGCCGCGCCGCTTGCCCGCGCGGGCGTTGAACGCGCTGAACGCGGCCACGTCGCGCGCGCGGCTCGGGCGCCAGCCTGCCCGTTCCGCCGCGCGCCGTCGGCCCGAATGAAGCCAGGCAATTATTGTAGGCGTCGGGCGCGGAAATGCTCTCGCAGTCGGCGATCGATTTCGGCGCCGCCTGCACGAACCCGAGCGACAGCGCGAAAACGATCGTCGCTATCGCCAGGCGCCCGCCCATGATTCAGCCGGGCTGAGGGCCGTCATAGCCCTCGACGATGACGATATCTCCGGTCGAAACCGGCGCGCGCAGCCTGATCGCAGCCTGGTATTCGGGGGAGTGATAGCAAGCTACGGCCTTTTCGTAGGATTCGAACTCAAGCACCACGTGGCGGGCGCGCAGCTTGCCTTCCGGCCCGTCGGACTTGCCGCCGCGCACCAGGAATTTCGCGCCATACTTGGCAAAAGGCACGGCATTGGCCTGCACGTACGCCTTGTAGCCTTCCGGGTCCGCGACATCGACATGCCCGATCCAATATCCCTTGGCCATCGTCTCCACCTTCATTGTTTTGTCACGATTGCCCACTATATCTCTCTCATCCGCTCGAAGCGTAACGAGTTGAGAGCGGATTGCGCGCCGGGCCGGATGTACGCCCGGCGTTTTGCTTTTCAGGGGTCAGCCGGCCCGATTGCGCTTGCCGCGCAGCGCCAGACCCGCCTCGATCTCGGCGACGATGGCGTCCGCCGCAGCCTTCGGGTCGGCGGCTTCCGTCACCGGCCTGCCGACGACGATATGGTCCGCGCCGCCCGCCAGCGCCAGAGTGGGCGTCATCACCCGCTTCTGGTCGCCAAGCGCGGCGCCGGCGGGCCGCACGCCCGGCGTCACCAGCAGCATGTCGGGACCGAGCAGCGCCCGCATCGCCTCGGCCTCCTCCGGAGACAGGATCAGTCCATCGACGCCAGCGTCGCGCGCCTGGAGCGCGCGGCGGGCGATGAGCTCGCGCACGCCGAAGGCGTAGCCGGCGGCCGCGAGGTCGGCGTCGTCGTACGAGGTCATCACGGTGACGGCGAGCAGCTTCAACGACGAGCCTTCCGCGCCCCTCTTGGCGGCGGCCATGGTCTGCGGATAGGCGTGCACCGTGGCGAAGGCCGCCCCGAGGCCGGCGAGCTGGCGCGTGGCGCGCTCCACCGTATTGGGAATGTCGTGCAGCTTGAGGTCGATGAAGACCTTCTTGCCCTCGGCGATCAGCGCCCGCGCCATATCGAAGCCCGCGCCGCCGTAGATCAGCTCCATGCCGATCTTGTAGAAGCTCACGCTGTCGCCCAGCCGCGCGATCATGTCGCGCGCTTCCGCTGCGCCCGGAACGTCGAGCGCGACAATGAGACGGTCGCGGGGAGAAATGGCGTCGGACATGCGGCGTCTCCGGTTGGCGACCGGAAATCGCAGATCGAGATTTGATTGGCAACCCGCCGAGCCGACCGCGACGCGTCAGCGCCGCCCGTCGCGCGGTCCGTCCGCGATCTTCTTCAGGAAGGCCAGGGCCGGCTCGACCTGCTTCTGCCGGAAGGCCTTGAAGGCCGGCGCCAGTTCGTTGTGGCGGCGCAGATGGGTGACGACCTGCACGCCCTTGCAATCGGCGTGCGTGTAGCGCCAGACGCGGGCCGGCGGCAGGTTCAGCCAGACGGGATTGGAGACTTCGCCGCGATAGTCGGCGGCGGCGCGGCGGCTCGTCTTCAGCGGCATGGGCGAGACGAGCCCGTAGGTGAACTGGATGAAGGAGCCCTCCGCGCCCATCAGCGCGAAGGCCTCATCGAGCAAGAGCAGGCGCTCGCGCTCGGGCCGCGTCAGCAGCGGCAGGCTGGAAACGACGGTGGAAATGCGCGCGCCGTGGAGATGCTTCAGCGTGTCCTTCAGCCGGTAGGCGTCGCCGCGCAGCACCTGCGCGCCGGGAAAGCGCCGCTCGAGCAGCTTGCAGAACGAGGCGTCGTATTCGACGAGCACCAGCTTTTCGACCGGCACGCCGCGCGCGACGAGCGCTTCCGTCACCGGCCCGGTGCCGGGCCCCAGTTCGACGATCAGGCCGTCGGCCTGCGGATCGACGCAGCGCGCCATGGCGCGCGCGAGAAAGCGGCCGGACGGCGTCACCGCCCCTGTCGTCAATGGCGAATCGAACCATGATTTGATGAAGCGCGCCTCGTCGGCGAACCGCTCCTCGAGCTTCATGCGGTTCGGCGCAGCCCGGCGGGCGTTCGTGCGCAGGGGTTTGACGCTCAAGACTTCGACGGGCTCCTTGTGACCCAAAGTTCGCCCATGCCGCGCTGGACGTCAAGAAAGCGTCATATCGGCAATTGGCTACTGGCCGCCGATATTGTCCAGAAAATCCTTCATCTTCGCAAAGAAACCGGCCGATTCCGGCTGGGTCTTGTGCGAGGATTCCCTGTCGAACTCAGCAAGTAGCTCGCGCTGGCGGCGGGTGAGGTTCTGCGGCGTCTCCACCACGGCCTGCACGTAGAGGTCGCCGAAATCCCGCGAACGCAGGACGGGCATGCCTTTGCCGCGGATCTTGAACTGGCGGCCGGTCTGGGTGCCCTCGGGCACCTTCACCTTGGACTGCGCGCCGTCGAGCGTGCCGATCTCGAATTCGCCGCCGAGCGTCGCCTGCACCATGGAGATCGGCACGCGGCAATAGAGGTCGGCGCCGTCGCGATGGAACATGGCGTGCGGCTTGATCGACAGGAAGATGTAGAGGTCGCCCGAAGGCCCGCCGCGCAGGCCCGCCTCGCCCTCGCCGGCGAGTCGAATGCGGGTGCCGTCCTCGACGCCCTGGGGGATATTGACCGAGAGCGTCCGCTCCCGCGTGACGCGGCCCGCGCCCGCGCAGCTCGCGCAGGGATCGTCGATGCGCTCGCCGCGGCCCTGGCAGGCCGGGCAGGTGCGCTCGATGGCGAAGAAGCCCTGCTGCGCGCGCACGCGGCCATGGCCGCCGCAGGTCGCGCAGGCCTTGGGCTTGGAGCCCGCCTTGGCGCCGGAGCCCGCGCAGGCCTCGCAGGTGACGGAGGTCGGCACCTTCAATTGCGCGGTCTTGCCGGAAAAAGCCTCCTCCAGCGTGATCTCGAGGTTGTAGCGCAGGTCCGAGCCGCGCTCGCGACCGCCGCCGCGGGCGCCGCGGCGCCCCATGACGTCGCCGAACAGGTCGTCGAAAATATCGGCCATCGAGGAGGCGAAGCCCTCGCCCATGCCGAAACCGCCCCCTCCGCCGCCGCCCTGCTCGAAGGCGGCATGGCCGAAGCGGTCGTAGGCCGCGCGTTTCTGGCCGTCGGAGAGGATCTGGTAGGCCTCGTTCACCTCCTTGAAGAGGGATTCGGCCGCCTTGTCGCCGGGATTTCGATCGGGATGACACTGCATCGCCGCCTTGCGGAACGCCGACTTCAGCTCGACTTCCGTAACGGTGCGCGTGACGCCGAGAATCTCGTAATAGTCGCGCTTGGCCATTTCACCGCGACCGGTTGATCGAAGCGAGACTCACCACGAAGAAGGCAGGGGAGCCGAGGCCCTTTTCGGTCAGCGGAAAGACCCAGAACGGATCGGCCAGCGGCTGAATGACGAGGAATGAAAGGACGTTGTCGCCGTTCGAGACGAGATCGAACCTGTAGAGCTTCCTGTCCTTCAGAATCTTTTCCGAAATCGGGTCGACCTTCAGCAGCGCCTGATAATCCGCATCCGTCATGGGATTGTAGGTGACGGACTTGAAATAGGCCTTCTCGCGGTCCGCGCCGGTCACGTTGTCCATTTCGGCCGCGCCAAAGGTCGCGCGGGCGCCGCTATCGGGAAACACCCCGAAATGCTTGTCGTTGGCGTTGAAGATCTGGCCGTTCTTCGTGCAATAGACCGCGCCCCAGGCCGCAAGCTCGGCCGGCAGGGTCGTGACCGCGCCCTTGGGGGCGGCCTTCGCGCAATCGAGAAGAATGCTGGCCGGCGGCTTGAGCTGGTCGGGCGTCACGGTCGCCTTGCCCTGGGCCTGCGCCAGGCCGCCGAGCGAGCAGGCCGCAACGAAAAAAACCGCCGCTTTCGACGCGATATTCATCCCAATCGTCCCCTGAAATAAAAAGGGCGCCGCTGGCGTGGCGCCCGGGTTCTATCAGGACGATTTCTTCTTGTCGTCGCCGACGTCCTTGAATTCGGCGTCGATGACGTCGTCCTGCGCGCCCTGCGGCTGGCCGCCGGCGGCCGCGCCTTCGGCGCTCGCCTGCTGCGCCTTGTACATGGCTTCGCCGAGCTTCATCGAGGCCTGCGCGAGTTCGTTCGTCTTGGCCTTGATGTGCTCCGAATCCTCGCCGCCGAGCGCCGTCTTCAGCGTCTCGATGGCCGCCGTGATCGCGCTCTTGTCGGATTCCGCGACCTTGTCGCCGTACTCGGCCACCGACTTCTCGGTCGAGTGGATGAGCGCTTCGGCCTGGTTCTTGGCGTCGACGAGCTCGCGGCGCTTCTTGTCCTCGGCCGCATGCACCTCCGCGTCCTTGACCATCTTGTCGATGTCGGCGTCCGACAGGCCGCCGGAGGCCTGGATGCGGATCTGCTGCTCCTTGTTGGTGGCCTTGTCCTTCGCCGTCACGTTGACGATGCCGTTGGCGTCGATGTCGAAGGTGACTTCCACCTGCGGCACGCCGCGCGGCGCCGAGGGGAGGCCGACGAGATCGAACTGGCCGAGCAGCTTGTTGTCGGCCGCCATCTCGCGCTCGCCCTGGAAGACCCGGATGGTGACCGCCGTCTGGTTGTCTTCGGCGGTCGAGAACACCTGGCTCTTCTTGGTCGGGATCGTCGTGTTGCGGTCGATGAGGCGCGTGAACACGCCGCCGAGCGTCTCGATGCCGAGCGACAGCGGGGTGACGTCGAGCAGCAGCACGTCCTTGACGTCGCCCTGCAGAACGCCGGCCTGCACGGCCGCGCCGATGGCGACGACTTCGTCAGGGTTGACGCCCTTGTGCGGCTCCTTGCCGAAGAAGGACTTCACGACTTCCTGCACCTTGGGCATGCGGGTCATGCCGCCGACGAGCACGACTTCGTCGATCTCGCCCGCGCTGACGCCGGCGTCCTTCAGCGCCTTGCGGCACGGCTCCATCGTGCGCTGGATGAGGTCGTCGACCAGCGCCTCGAACTTGGCGCGGGTGAGCTTCATCGTCAGATGCTTCGGGCCGGAAGCGTCCGCGGTGATGTAGGGCAGGTTGATGTCGGTCTGGGCCGCCGACGACAGTTCGATCTTGGCCTTTTCGGCGGCTTCCTTCAGGCGCTGCAGGGCGAGCTTGTCCTTGGTCAGGTCAATGCCCTGCTCCTTCTTGAACTCCGCCGCGAAATATTCGACGAGGCGCATGTCGAAGTCCTCGCCGCCGAGGAACGTGTCGCCGTTGGTCGACTTCACCTCGAACACGCCATCGCCGATCTCGAGGATCGACACGTCGAACGTGCCGCCGCCGAGGTCGTAGACCGCGATGACGCCGGACTGCTTCTTGTCGAGGCCGTAGGCGAGCGCGGCCGCCGTCGGCTCGTTGATGATGCGCAGGACCTCGAGGCCGGCGATCTTGCCGGCGTCCTTGGTCGCCTGACGCTGGGCGTCGTTGAAGTAGGCGGGAACGGTGATGACGGCCTGCGTGACGGGCTGGCCGAGATAGGCCTCCGCCGTCTCCTTCATCTTCTGCAGGGTGAAGGCCGAAATCTGCGAGGGCGAATAATCCTTGCCCGCCGCCGTGACCCAGGCGTCGCCGTTCGAGGCCTTCTTGATCTGGTAGGGGACGAGCTTCATGTCCTTCTGCGTCATCGGATCGTCGAAGGTGCGGCCGATGAGGCGCTTGATGGCGAAGAAGGTCTTGTCGGGATTGGTGACCGCCTGGCGCTTGGCCGGCTGGCCGACGAGACGCTCGCCGTCGTCCGTGAAAGCGACGATCGAGGGGGTGGTGCGCGCGCCCTCCGCGTTCTCGATAACCTTGGGCGTGGAGCCCTCCATCACCGCGACGCACGAATTGGTCGTGCCGAGGTCGATGCCGATAATTTTAGCCATGACTATTCCTTTCTGCGGCGAGACCGCCGGACCCCGTAGCGATCCGGTCTCAAGAACGTTGCGATCCGCTGGCGCGGCCCGCCCGTCCGGTCCCCGATGTGACGGCCATGAGATTGTGTGCGGCGCGGCCCGCCGCAAGGGCTGAGCCCGCATATAGGCGGCGAGATTTTTTGACGCAAGCGGCAGCGGGCGCAGATCGGGACTTTGGCGGCGGGAAAGAACTGATAACCTTGTTGCGGCAGCCCGTTCCGGCCGCAGGGCGGGCGTCGAGGGGAGGGACCGATGCACATCGAACCGGGCGTGCTCGACGCCGCCAAGATCGCATCCGCAAATATTGCGGCAATGGGGACGCTGGGAGCCTCGGCCTTCGGCGTTCTGCGTCGCCCGGCCGACCTCGCGAAAACCCTGCTGGCGGCGCTGTTCTTCTCGGTTTTCATGCAGATCTGGCACATGCCGGTCGGGCCGTCCGAACTGCACCTGATCGGCGCTTCGGCCATCTATTTCACCTTCGGCTTCCTGCCGACCCTTCTCGGCTTTGCGCTCGGGCTGGCGCTTCAGGGCCTGCTCTTCGAGCCGCAGGACCTCGTGCATCTCGGCGTCAATTCACTGTCCTTGATGGTCCCCCTGATCGCCGTCCATGCCGCATTCGGACGCCGTTTCTTCGCAAGCGGCGGAATAGAGACCCGGTGGGCCTCGGCGCTCAGATTCGATGCGGCCTATTACGCCGGCGTGGTCGCGATGGTCGGGTTCTGGCTTGCGCTGGGGCAGGAGCCGACGCCGTTGCAGAGCTGGGCGACCTTTGCGGCCTCCTATCTGCCGCTGATCGCTCTGGAGCCTGCGTTCACGCTGCTGGTTCTCAAGGGACTGAAGCGGTTCGAGGCGACCGGCCCGGTCCGGACCTTCACGGTCGCGCCGCAGCTGCGGCTGGCATAGAAACCAATCAAATCCGTCGGGAGAGACACATGGGCGAGCGCATCACCTTCAAGCGGCCGGACGGCAAGGAAGCCGCCGGCTATCTGGCGAAGGCGGGCAAGGCCGGCGCGCCGGGGCTGGTCGTGATCCAGGAATGGTGGGGCCTGAACGAGCAGATCAAAGGCATCGTGGACCGGTTCGCGGCGGCGGGATTCAATGCGCTCGCCCCCGATCTCTACGCCGGCCGGGTCGTGCCCTACCACGATTCAGCCGCCGCCAACGCCGAGATGACCTCGCTCAACTTTCTGGACGCCACAGACCAGATCTGTCGCGGGGCGGCGCAGCGGCTGCGGGCCGACGGCGCGGCCAAGGTCGGCGTCACCGGGTTTTGCATGGGCGGGGCGATGACCATTCTGGCCGCCGCCCGCGTGCCCGAATTCGCAGCCGGCGCGCCCTTCTACGGCCTTCCGCCGGCCGCCGCCGCAGGGCCTGCCGATGTCAGAATCCCGTTGCAGGGCCATTTCGCGCTCCAGGACGACTGGTGCACGCCCCAGGCGGTCAGCGATTTCGAGGCGGGGCTGAAGAAGGCGGGCAAGCCGCACGAATTCTTCAGCTACGACGCCCATCACGGCTTCATGAACGAGGCGCGGCCGGACGTGCATCAGGCCAAGGCGGCTGACGAGGCGTGGAAGCGCGTGGTCGCGTTTTTTCAGAAGCAGTTGGGATAGGCGCTCCTTCCCCAATCCTCAGCATGAGGGGCTGCTGTTATCCCGTGTTCCTGATCCCCGCCGCGATCCCGTTAATCGACACGAGGATGCCACGCTGCGCGGCCTCGTCGCCGCGGCCGGAGCGCCAGCGGCGCAGCAGCTCGACCTGCAGGTGGTTGAGCGGCGCGATGTAGGGGAAGCGATGGGCGATCGAACGGGCGAGCGCGGGATTGTCCGCGAGACGCTCGTTCGCGCCGGTGATCGCGGCCAGCGCGTCGCCCGCCCGGCGCCATTCCGCCTCGATCTCCGCGAAGATGCGCGCCGCGAGTTCGCGATCGGGCACGAGGCCGGCGTAGCGGCGCGCCACGCCCATGTCGGTCTTGGCCATGACCATGTCGAGGTTGGAGAGAAGCGCGCGGAAGAACGGCCATTCGGCGTTCATCCGTCGCAACAGCGCGACGCGCGCCGGTCGCTCGTCGCTCAGGAACGCCTCGACCGCTGCGCCGAAACCGAACCAGCCCGGCAGCGCCACGCGGCTCTGGCCCCAGGAAAAGCTCCAGGGGATGGCGCGCAGATCCTCGATCCTGCGCGTCGCCTTTCGCGAGGCGGGGCGCGAGCCGATGTTGAGTTCGGCGATTTCCGCGATGGGCGTGGCCGCGAAGAAATAATCGACGAAGCCCGGCGTCTCGTAGACGAGCTTGCGGTAGGCCGACATGCTCGCCGTCGACAGAGCGTCCGCGGCCGCAATGAATTCCTGCGGCGGCGGGCCCTCGGCGGCGCAAAATGTCGCCTCCAGCGCGGCGGCCATCAGGGTCTCGAGATTGCGGCGGCCGATGTCCGGATTGGCGTATTTGGCGTTGATGACCTCGCCCTGTTCGGTCAGGCGGATCTGGCCGTTCACCGTGCCCGGCGGCTGGGCGAGGATGGCGTCGTAGCTGGGGCCGCCGCCGCGCCCGACGGTGCCGCCGCGCCCGTGGAAGAGACGCAGCCGCACGCCGCGCTCGGCATCGAACATTTTCGCGAGCGCGGTCGAGGCGCGATAGAGTTCCCAGTTGGAGGTGAAATAGCCGCCGTCCTTGTTGCTGTCGGAATAGCCGAGCATCACGTCCTGCACGCCGCCGGAATTGCGAACGAGGTCGGAGATCCCCGGAAGCGCGTAGAAATCGCGCATGATCGCTTCCGCGCCGCGCAGATCCTCAATGGTTTCGAACAGCGGCGAGATGACGAGGTCGACGCGCGCCTGCGCCCGGTCCTCTCCGGCCAGCGTGCCGGCCATCATGCCAAATTCCTTCAGCAGCAACAGGACTTCGAGAAGATCGCTGACGCTCTCGGTATGGCTGATGATGTAATGGCGGATCGTGTCCGCCCCGAAACGCGCCCGCAATTCGCGCGCGCGTTCGAATATCGCGAATTCCTTTTCCGCCTCCGCGCTATAGGCGCGCCCATGTATGCGCAGCGGGCGAGGGTCGCGGAGTTGGGCGACGAGCACGCTTCTGCGTGCGGCTTCGTCGAGCGTCGCATAGCCGGATTCGATCCGCGCCACCGAGAGAAGCTCGGCGACCGTCGCCTCGTGCTTGTCGGACGACTGACGAAGATCGGTGGTCGCCATGTGGAAGCCGAAAACCTCGACTGCGCGAATGAGAGGCGCGAGGCGTCCCGGCACGAGCGCCGCGCCGTGATGGGTTTCGAGGGAGCTGCGGATGATCTTGAGGTCGCCGAGCAATTCGGCAGGCGAACGATAGGGTTCGGCGGGCGCCAGCGCATGACGCAAGGCCTCGCCGCCGGTCAGCGCGCGCAAGGCTCCGGCAAGGCGTGCATAGACGCCTGAAAGGGCGCGGCGGTAGGGCTCGTCGGCGCGATGTTCGCTGGCGTCGTGCGAGCGCTCGGCGAGAGCGAGCAGTTCGGGCGTGACCGTGACGTGCTCCAGCGACATGGAGAGTTCGGCGCCGAGTTCGTGCGTTTCCACGAGATAATGCCGCAACACCGTTTCGGCATGTTCGCAGACGGCGAATTCCAGCGTCGCGGCGTCGACGAAAGGATTGCCGTCGCGGTCGCCGCCGATCCAGTTGCCCATGCGGAAAAAGGGCGGAACGGGACGGCCGAGCAGGCGCTCGAGCTCTACGTAGAGACGCGGGATTTCGCGCAGGAAGGTCGAGCGGTAATAGGTCAGAACGTTTTCGATTTCATCGCGCACGGTCAGGCGCCGCGTGCGTAGCACGCGCGTCTGCCAGAGCTGCACGATTCGCGCGCGCAATCGCGCTTCGTTGTCGCTTCGCTCGCGCGACGACTTCAGAGAATCGCGCTCGGCGATCAGCGCGGCGATCGCGCGTTCGGCGTCGAGCGTGCTCTTGCGCTGCACCTCGGTCGGATGCGCGGTCAGCACCGGCGAGACATAGAAATGCTCGAGCGCGGCCGCGACCCTGTCGGAAGAAATGCGGGCCTCGGCGAGGCGCATGAAACTGCGCGCGAGAGAACCGTTCTGCAGCGCGCCTTCTGCCTGATAGACGCCGCGGCGACGCAGGTGCTGGCGGTCTTCCGCGATATTGGCGAGCAGCGAGAAATAGCCGAAGGCGCGGATGACGGTGAGCGCCGCGCCCGAGCCGAGGCTCGATATCAGCGCATCGAGATCGCGGCCGGCCTCCTCGTCGGCCGTTCGCTCGAAGGCGACGGAAAAGCGGCGGATCGATTCCACCGCGTCGAAGGCCGCTTCGCCCGCCTGCTCGCGCACGGTGTCGCCCAGCAACTGGCCGAGCAGGCGAATGTCGTCGATGGCGGTGGGCGAGACGTTGCGCTGCATGGCGCGACTTTGCCGGATTGTCCGCGACCGCGCCACAGAAGATGCGCGCGCCGCCGGCGCGCCATGCGGAGGCTGCGATTGCGCGCGTCGCCCGCCTGTCGCAACATCGCGGCCGGGAGGAATTCGCATGCCGCTGTTCGCCATCGGGAATACGACGATCGACCGGGTCGAGGAAGCGCACGGGCCGGCCTTTCCGCCCTCGATGCTGTTGCCCGACTGGGATCCGGAAATCCTGAAAGAACACGGCGACTGGTTGCTGCCGCGCCACTACCATCCGCGCACCGACCGCTTCATTACCTCGTTGCACTCGTGGGTGATCCGCACGAAGCATCACACGATCCTGGTCGACACCTGCGCCGGCAATCACAAGAACAGGCCGCACTCGCCACTCTTCCACATGAAGGACACGCCCTATCTCGACCGGTTGAAGGCGGCGGGCGTCGCGCCGGAAGACGTCGATTTCGTCATGTGCACGCATCTGCACATCGACCATGTCGGCTGGAACACGAAACTCGACAATGGGCGCTGGGTCCCGACTTTCCCGAACGCCAAATATGTCTTCTCGCAAATCGACCGGGACTATTGGGACCCGCAAAAGAACGCCGCGCTGGACGAGGAAGCGCGCATGATCTTCGAGGATTCCGTGCATCCCGTCATTGCCGCGGGCCAGGACCAGCTCGTCGCCGACGGCGACCGGCTCGGCGACAATCTGGCGATCCAGCTCACGCCTGGCCACACCCCCGGCTCGATGGCCATTCGATTGACGGACGGCGGGCAGGAAGGCCTGTTCGCCGGCGACGTCATGCATCACCCGATCCAGGTCTACCGTCCGCGCTGGTCGAGCCGCTTCTGCGCCGACCCCGTGCAATCGGCCGATACGCGCGAAAAGGTTCTGGGCCAGTGCGCAGACTGCAACGCCCTGATGCTGCCTGCCCATTTCGGCGCGCCGCACGCAGGCCGGGTGCGGCGCAAGGGAGACGGATTCGTCTTCGCCTTCGAGGAATGATCGGCGAAAACCGCCAGCTTATGATTGCGTATGCGCAATGACGCAACCCGTGCGCTTGCGCCGACGCATCACTATGTGACGGACACGACCAATCGGAGTATCCGACATGCAGACAATCCGCAGGGCCAATGACCGCGGCCGCGCCAATTTCGGCTGGCTCGACAGCCGCCACACCTTTTCTTTCGGCGAATATTACGACCCCGCGCATATGGGCTTCGGCCCGTTGCGCGTCATCAACGACGACCGCGTCGCGCCGGGCGGCGGCTTTCCGACCCACCCGCACCGCGACATGGAAATCCTGAGCTACGTGCTGTCGGGCGCGCTGGCGCACAAGGATTCGCTGGGCACGGGCTCGGTCATAAAGCCCGGCGACGTGCAGCGCATGTCGGCGGGCACGGGCATCGCCCATAGCGAATACAACGCCTCGAACGAGGAGGCGACGCATTTTCTGCAAATCTGGCTCCTGCCGGAAAAGCGCGGCCTCGCGCCCGGCTACGAACAGAAGAGCTTCGACGCGGACGGCAAACGCGACCGCTTGCGGCTCGTCGCCTCGCCCGACGGCCGCGACGGCTCGGTGACGATCCGCAGCGACGCGTCGCTCTATGTCTCGCTGCTCGGGAAGGAGGCGCGCGTGTCGCATGATCTGGCGCCGGGCCGCGGCGCGTGGCTGCAGGTCGCGCGCGGCGCGGTTGCGGTCGGCGACACGCTGCTGGCGGAGGGCGACGGGCTCGCGGTGAGCGACGAGAAGAGGCTGGAGATCGTCGGCGAGGCCGCGGATTCGGAAATCCTGCTGTTCGATCTCGGCGCGTAGAAGGCCCCCGGGACCGCCAGCCTCCGGCTCGACATCGGCTTGCGCGCGTCGCACATTGCGCGCGCAACCGGACGCTCAAGAAGATGACCGACGAAGCCGAACTCCGCGCCGCCATCATCGCGCAATGCCGCGCCATGAACGCGAGCGGGCTCAATCAGGGGACGTCGGGCAATATTTCCGCGCGCTGCGGCGACCGGATGCTCATCACGCCGTCCGCCATCCCCTACGACGTCATGACGCCCGAGACGATCGCCTCGATGCCGATCGACGACAATTACGGGACGTGGGACGGGCCGAAAAAGCCCTCGAGCGAGTGGCGCTTCCATCTCGACATTCTCCGCACGAGGCCCGACGTCGGCGCCATCGTGCACACGCATTCGACCTACTGCACGTCGCTCTCGATAGCGCGCATGTCGATACCGGCGATTCACTACATGATCGCGCATTTCGGCGGGCCGGATATCCGTTGTGCGGATTATGCGCTCTACGGCTCGGCCCAACTCTCCGCACATGTGCTGAAAGCCATGGAGGGCCGCAACGGCTGCCTTCTCGCCAATCACGGCATGATCGCCGCCGGCAGGAACCTCGCGCAGGCCATGTGGCTGGCGGTGGAGCTGGAGACGCTGGCGCGGCAATACTGGCACGCGCTGCAGATCGGCGGCCCGGTTCTGCTGAGCGCGGACGAGGTTCGGCAGGCCGCCGAAAAATTCGGCGTCACGGGCTACGGGTTGGCGGGCTGACCGAGGCCGGTCTTCCGGACCCCGGCAGGTCATCCCGGCCGAATCGAAGCGAAGAGCCGGGAGCCCCAGCGCGATCCATGCTCTGGATCCCGGATCGACGGCTGCGCCGCCGTCCGGGATGGCAGTTCCCAGCGCATGAGCGCGCCTTGGATTATCAGTATGTCCCCGGATGGCGGACGCGGGTCGCGCCCCGCGCCCGTACGGGGACGAGCGCAGGCGCGAGCGCCGGCTCGCGACGGCCGCCGCGCGGCGGCTTCCTGTCGTTATCGTCGTCCTTCTTCTGCATCATGACGGCGGTCGCGCTGACCAGGGCGCCGAATGTCGTGCCGAAGCCGACGAACAGCATGGCCAGGCCGGCGACCATGGCGTCGGACCGCATCAGCAACGTGCGCATCCCCAGCGGATTGAGCAGCAGAAGCGCGCCGGCGCAGACGACGCCGAGCGCGCTGCCGAGAATCCAGTGCGTGACGATCAGGCGCGCAATCGGATTGCCCGAGGGTTCATCCGGGGTTGGACCATTCGGCAAGCCGCCAGCCGTCATCATGCCCGTCTCCGTGCGTCGCGCGCACCTTCGAGCCCAAATTAGTTTTTTCTCGGGCAGGGTCCAGCTCTTTGCGCCTGCTGCGACAATCGGCGCGCGACCATGGCGCCGGCGCCACGCCTGCGGTTAGACTGGCGCCACAAGAACAACGGGAGAAAACGCCATGTCGAACGAAGCCAAGGGTCCGACGCCCCCCGAGACGAGCGTGATCGCGCGCAACAAGGCGGTGCTCGGCGAACTGCCCTTCGCCGATCGCGGCGATTTCGCCGATGCCGAACGCGGCTTTGTCGCCACCATTCCCGACGCGACCATCCTCACGGCCGGCGGCCATCCCGCCTGGAGCCAGAAGCAGTACGCATTCATCGACGACGGGCCTGCGCCCGACAGCGTCAACCCGAGCCTGTGGCGTATCGCTCAATTGAACCGCAGGCACGGCCTTTTCCAGGTGACGGAGGGGGTCTACCAGATTCGCGGGCTCGATATCGCCAATATGACGATCGTCGAAGGCAAGACCGGCGTCATAGTCATCGACACGCTGACCTGCGTGGAGGCAGGAGCCGCGGCGCTCGCGCTATATCGCGCCCATCGCGGCGACCGGCCGGTGAAAGCCGTCATCTACACGCACACGCACGCCGATCATTTTGGCGGCGTAAAAGGCGTGATCGACGAGGCCGACGTTCTCTCCGGCAAGATTCCGGTGATCGCGCCGAACCTGTTCATGGAGCATGCGGTCTCGGAAAACGTGATCGCCGGTCCCGCCATGTTCCGGCGCGCGACCTATCAGTTCGGGCCCTTGCTGCCGACGGGACCGCACGGACAGGTGGACGCGGGCCTCGGCAAGACGACGTCACGCGGCACGCTGTCGCTGATCGCGCCGACCGATCTCATCATGGCGACAGGCGACCGGCGCACGCTGGACGGGCTGGAGTTCATCTTCCAGATGGCGCCGAACAGCGAGGCGCCGGCCGAGATGCACATGTACGCGCCCGCGCTGAAGACGCTGAACATGGCCGAGAACGCGACGCATCTGTTCCACAACCTGCTGCCCTTCCGCGGCGCGGAAGTGCGCGATCCGCTGGCGTGGTCGGGGTATATCAACGAAGCGCTCGAAATGTTCGGGGAGGCCGAAGTCATGGTCGGCCAGCACCACTGGCCGGTGTGGGGGCGCGAGAAGATTCGCGACTATCTGGCCAAGCAACGCGATCTCTACAAATACGTCCACGACCAGACGCTGCGGCTGATGAACCACGGCCTCACGGCGTCCGAGATCGCGGAAGAGGTCCAGTTGCCTGCGTCCCTCGCGCAGGTCTGGCAGAACCGCGACTACTACGGCGCGGTGCGTCACAACATCAAGGCGATCTACCAGCGGTATCTCGGCTGGTACGACGCCAATCCCGCCAATCTCGACGGCCTGCCGCCGGTCGAGGCCGCAACGAAATACGTCGCCTATATGGGCGGCGCGGACGCGATCATCGCAAAGGCGCGCGAAGATTTCGCGAAGGGCGAATATCGCTGGGTGGCGGAAGTGATGAATCGCGTGGTGTTCGCCGATCCGGAAAATGCCGAAGCGCGCGAGCTCTGCGCGTGCGCCTACGACCAACTCGGCTATCTGTCTGAGGCCTCGACATGGCGCAACGCCTATTTGTTCGGCGCGCACGAATTGCGCAACGGACCCGCTGACATCAGGCGCATGGCGCTGTCGCCGGATGTGGCGTCGGCCCTGTCGATCCCGATGTTCTTCTCCTCGCTCGGCGTGCGGCTCAACGGCCCGAAGGCCGACGGCAAGCGCATCGTCGTCAACTGGACGCTGACCGACACGGGCGAGAAGTACGTTCTCAATCTCGAGAATTCGACGCTGACCTATGTCGCCGGTCGCACTGCCGAAACCGCCGACGCCGGCCTGACGCTGGAGCGCGCGACGCTGACGAAAGTGATGCAGCAGAAGACGACATTCCCCGAGGCGATCGGCGCGGGGCTGATCAAAATGTCCGGCAATCCGGTGAAGCTGATCGAATTGTTCGCGCTGTTCGACACGTTCGACATGAGCTTTGCGATAGTGGAGCCGTAGCCGCGTCGTCATTCCCGCCGCGCGCAGCGCGATCGGAAATCTAGAGCAATCGCCTGCGTTTCGTGGTTCGGCCCTGGCTGCCCGCTTTCGCGGGCGTTCCAGGCCGCGATCCATTTGTGCGCAAATGATTCGGCGTCGATCACGGCGCCGCTTTCGGGCTCATTTGGCGCCGCGCATGTTGAACAGGCGCATAACGAACCAGACCGGCAGCACGATCACGGCGCCCGCCACGATGTACTGCACGATGTCGCGCACGGCGTCCCAGCCCATCAACCAGAGACGATGCACGAAGCGCTGCAGCCCTTCGAAAATCTGCATTGGCCGGATGTCCATCCACATCAGCAGCGCGCCGACGATCAGCGAGACGAACAGCAGCCGCAGGAAAACCGCGGTCGGCGCCCCGCCGATGAAGCGCTGAAGTGTCGAATTGGCCATTTCGGGTTTCCTGGCTTGATCGCCGGCGCCGCCCTGCGGCGCGGGCGTGACGTCGATCGGGGAAGTGCGGAACGTTTCCTGGCTCATGGCGGCTCCGCGGAGCAGTGAAAGCGCTACCTGCGCGGTCAGGTCAAGTCTTGCCCCTTATCTCAAGTCTTGTCCTTGCCCGGATCGTCCTCGCGCATGATGCGCATCATGCGGCGCATGAATTGCTCGGCATAGTCGAGCGCGCGGTCGAAATCCTGCCGGCTCGGCAGGCGCGACGCCTCCGGTTGCTTCTTCAACGCTTCGTTCTGCTTGACGAGACGGTCGATCTCGCTTTCGAGGGCGGCGCGCTCCTCGGTCGCGGCGCGGCAGAAGGCCGAGCCGTTTTCGACCTTGCAGAGGGAAACCATGCCGTTGCGGGTATCGAGACGCAGGAAGCCGCCCTCGACCGGCGTCATGGAATAGCGGCCGTTTTCGGTCGCATCGCCGGAGGACGACGCGGCGCCGGCGGCCAGCGCCGGGCCTGCGGCTATCGCGGTCGCCAGAATTGCCCCGCCAACAAAAGCGAAAAGCGCGCGCATGGGGCCTCCCTGGAGCCTGTCGCGCGCAAAATGGGGGGCGCGCCCGCCGAATTCAATGCGGGCGGGACGTTCAGTCGGTGGCGCGCACGACGCCGGCCGGCGCGGCGAGCCCCTCCACCTTGGCCGCCGTGATGACGGCCTGCGTGCGGCTTTCGACGCCGAGCTTGGTGAGAATGGCCGAGACATGCGCCTTGACGGTCGCCTCCGACACCTTCAGCTCGTAGGCGATCTGCTTGTTGAGCAGGCCGGCCGACACCATCATCAGCACGCGCACCTGCTGGGGGGTGAGCGAGGCCATGCGGCGCACGAGATCGGCCGTTTCCTTGTCGGCGGGGCCGCTGAGATCGACGTCCGGGGGCGTCCAGATCTCGCCGTCGAGCACCTTGCGCACGGCCTCGCGCATGCCCTCGATCGGGGTGGTCTTGGGAACGAAGCCCGAGGCGCCGAAATCGATGCAGCGGCGCATGACCGCGCGATCCTCGTTGGCGGAGACGACGACGACCGGCACCTCCGGATGTTCGGCGCGCAGGTACATGAGGCCGGAAAAGCCCCGAACGCCGGGCATGGCAAGGTCGAGCAGGATGAGGTCGATGTCGGTTCCGGCCGCAAATATGCGCGTCACGCCCTCGAGATCGCCCGCCTCGAGGATTTCGGCCTCCGGGGCCGCCACCGCCTGCGCCAGCGCTCCGCGCACCAGCGGATGATCGTCGGCGATCAAGATGCGGGTGACCGTCGACGCCATGCTTCCTCCCTCGGGATGCCGCCCTTGTGATCGCGGCTTGCCCCATCTATCCATCGGATGGCGCGGCGCGCAAGCGTCCCATGCTTTTTTGGAGCCAAAGGTTTTGCACCGACCCGCCACGGAGGAAGAGGCGCGCGAACGCGACGCCATCGACGGCCGCGTGACCTTCGCCATAGCCGCATTCGTCGCCGCGGGCGGGCTGATCGTGCTGCTCGACCGTGTCGGCGTCTCCGAGCGCTTCATCGCCGCGATCGGCCCGACGATGGCGCTGCTGGCGCTCGCCCTGATCGGCATCTTGCTGCGCACGATGCGCATCTCGGGCTTCTATGCCGCCGGCCGCGCCGCGCCGCCCGTCTATGCCGGCTTCGCGACGGCGGCGATCGCAACGGCGCTCGTCACGCCGTTTACGCCACCCGTCTCCGATCTCTATTCGGGCGCCGGCGTGTTCGCGGGCTTCGCCTTGGGTCTCGCCTGCGCAGCTTTCATCACCGGCCCCTATCTGCGCAGGACCGGCGCATTTTCGATCTCGGACCTCGTCGGCGCACGTTTCGACAATATGGCGCTGCGGCTCGGCGCCGCCCTGCTCGTCGGCGTCAGCGCGCTGCTTGCGGCCATGGCCGGGTTCGAGACGGCGGTGGCGGCGCTTTCGACGATTACGGGCCTGTCGCGCAGCGCCGCGGCGATCGTCATCGCGCTCGTGCTGGCGGTCGCCACGGTTCCCGGCGGCTTTTCCGGCGTTCTATGGGCGGCGGTGGCGGCGGCAGGCGTTACGGTCGCGGGGTTCGCCTTGCCGCTGCTCCTCGTCACCTACGCCGGACAGCCCTTGCCGCTCCCGGTCGTCGGCGACGCGGAGGCCTGGCGCAAGGCGACGAGCCTGATCTCGTTCTGGCAAGGCGACAGCGGCCAGCCGGTCAGCCTCTGGCTTTCGCTCGGCATGGCGCTGGGCATGGCGGCGTCCGCGCCGCTCATCACGCCGTTCATCACGGTGCGCGACCGCGGCGCGGCGCTGCGCGCCGGCGTCGGCGCGAGCCTGTGGAGCGCGGCCTTGGCCGCCATCGTCGCGGCGACGGTCGCCGCCTCCGCGCTCGGCCTGATCGACCAGCTCGGCGGGCGCAGACCCGACCGCGTGCCCGACCAGCTTTACGCGGCAAGCGCGGCAAAGCTCATCAAGATCTGCGACCAAAATCCGCGCAACTGGGGGCAGGCGCGCGACGCCTGCCAGAAACAGCCGGGCTTCGCCGGAACGCTCCGGCCGCAGGACATTTCGACGCGCGGCGCCTTCCTTTTGACCGCCCTGCCGCCGCTCGGCGGCTTTGGCGCGGCGGCGGCAGGCCTGGTCTGGGCGGCGGTGGCGGCGCTCGGCGCAGCGCTCGCGGCGGTCAGCGCGCTCACCGCTTCGGTGGCGCTCGGCAATGACGCGATCCATCGCCTGCGCGACAGGTCTGCGCTCACCAGCCGGCGTCTCGCCATTGTCCGCGCAATTCTCATCGCCTGCATCGTCGCCTGCGCGCTCGTGTGCAGCGCGCGTGAACTCGATCCGCGCGCGCTGATCGGCATTTCGCTCGCTTTTTCGGCGGCCGGCCTCGCGCCGCTGATGGCGCTGACGTTGTGGCCGCGCGCACGCAGCCGCGACGCCATGTTCGCGCTCGTGATCGGGCTCGGAACCGCGGAAATGCTGCTGGTCTACGGCGACGGCACGGTGCGCGGGCTGGCGGCCGCGGCCGTCGTCGGCTGCTTTGCGTCGATCGTCGCCGGCATGCTTTCAAGCCTGCTCGGCGGCGGAGACCGTTCTGCCGGCTACAGGTTTCTTGCCGCGGTCCGGCGGCCCGACGGCGATGTCATCGCGCCCGACAAGGGCGCGTGAGAGCGCGGCTCACGGGGGCCGGCTAGTAGCCGATCGCCCGCAGCCACGGCAGGCCGACGCCGAGCAGCGCCGCAAAGAAGATCAGGCCGAAGGCGAGGCCGAGCGCCCAGAAGGCGCCGCGCGAAATATAGCCCGCGCCGTAGAACATCGGCGCCGGACCGGTGGCGTAAGGCGAGATCACGCCCATCAGGCCCAGAGAAAATGCGCAGAGCATGACCAGCTCCGTCATCGGCATCCCTGCGATGCTCTTGCCGATCGCCAGGACGATCGGAAAGATCGCGGCCGTGTGCGAGGTGATGCTCGAAAAGAAGTAGTGCACCCAGAAGAACAGCGCGACGAGACCGACGAGCGCGAGCGTCGGATCCTTGCCGGCCAGCGGCGCCGAGGCGAGATTGGCGAACCATGTGACGAAGCCGATCTTGTTGAGGCCGTCGGCCAGCGTCAGCAATGTCGTGAAATAGAGCAGGACTTCCCAGGCGGCCTTGTTTTCGACGATGTCGGAGAGATCGACCACTCCCGACAGCAGCATGAGCGCGATGACCAGGAGAACGACCATCGTCGCGTTGATGAAATTCGAGCCGAGCAGCGGCACGGAGACGTTGGGATTGCTGCCGAAGATCCAGAGCAGCATGGCGAGGACGACGAAGGAGAGCATGAGCCATTCGTTGCGCGCCAGCGCGCCCATCTTCTTCAGTTCTTCAGCGGCCCAATGCGAGATTTCCGGGCTTTCCTTGATCTCCGGCGGATAGAGGACATAGACGAGCAGCGGCGTCAGCAGGAAGAGAATGACGCCGACAGGCAGGAATCCGACCGCCCACTGTCCCCAGGTGACGTCGACGCCGACGGTCTTCTTCGCAATCGCGAGCGCCGCCGCGTTCGGGGCGAGCGCGGTGAGGAACATGGAGCTTGTCACGCCGGTGACCGCGAACGAGTTCCACATGATGAAGGCGCCGAGTTTTCGCGCGGTGGGACCGGGCTCCGAACCATAGACGGCCGGGATGTTGGAGATGATCGGAAAGATCGTGCCGCCGCAGCGCGCGGTATTCGACGGCGTGCCCGGCGCGAGCGCGAGATCGGTCAGCGCCGCCGCATAGCCCAGGCCCAGCGTCTTGCGGCCGAGCGCACGCACCAGCGTCAGCGCGATGCGCCGGCCGAGGCCCGATTTCTTGTATCCGGTCGAGAAGACGAAAGCCCCGAAGATCAACCAGACCGTGCTGTCGCCGAAACCGTGCAGCGCCCATTGCAACGACTTGCCGGTGTCCTTCTCGACGAGACCCAGAACGGCGGCGCTCGTCATGGCGACGAAGCCGACGGCGCCGGGCGCCGCGCTTTCGAACACCAGGCCGGCGATGGCGCCGGCGAAGATCGCGAAATAGGTCCATTGACTGCGGTCGAGGCCGGCGGGCGGCGGGATCAGCGCGATGACGGCGAAAACGACGAAGGGCGCGATCCTGCGCGCAAGCGCCGCCGCCCCGCCGTTCTCGATCCGGCTTGCTCCCGCCATACGCGCCTCCCGACCCTTCGTTGCGTCCATATTGGACGACCGGCGACGACAAAGCCAAGCTGCGAGAATCACGCAGGCGGCAGCAGGGCCTCCAACGTTTCGATCCGGTCGGCTTCGCGCGAAGGCTTGTCCCATCTGATCCGCGCGATGCGCGGGAAGCGCATGGCGACGCCCGACTTGTGGCGCGCGGAGCGGTTGAGCCCCTCGAAAGCGATCTCGAACACCAGACCTTTTTCGGCCCCGTGCTCGACGACGCGCACGGGGCCGAATCTCTCTCGCGTATTGTTGCGGACATAGCGGTCGATGCGCGCGAGCTCTTCGTCGGTGAAGCCGAAATAGGCCTTGCCGACCGGCACCAGTTCGTCGCCATCGGCGCCGGCGCGCCACACGCCGAACGTGTAGTCCGAATAGAAGGACGAGCGCTTGCCGTGGCCGCGCTGCGCATACATCAGCACGGCGTCGATGTTGAAGGGATCGCGCTTCCACTTGAACCATGGCCCCGTCGGACGGCCCGCGACATAAAGCGAGTCGCAGCGCTTGAGCATGATTCCCTCGACCGCTGCGCCGTCTTCGCCTGCGCCGGCCTCCGCCGGGTTCTTCCGCGCTAAGGCGAGGGAAGGCCAATCCGAAAAACCGACGAGCGGCGAGATGTCGAGATGCGGGCAATCGGCCCCACCGACGAATTGCTCGAGACGCGCGCGGCGCTCGAGAAAGGGCAGGGCGCGCAGGTCCTCGCCCTCGAGCGCGATGATGTCGTAGGCGCGCAGATGCGCGGGATAATCCGCGACCAGCTTCGCCGTCACCGTCTTGCGGTTGAGGCGCTGCTGCAGGGTCGCGAAACTCTGCACCCGCCCGTCGCGCAGGACGAGCAATTCGCCGTCGAGCGCAAAATCGCTCGCCCCGATCGCGCCGAGCGCGTCCGCGAGATCGGGAAAGGCCGCCGTCGTTTCCTCGCCGGTGCGCGAATAAAGGCGAAGCAGCCGGCCTCCCTTGTCGTCACGGCCGGCCGAAACCTGCAGCCTTATTCCGTCCCATTTCCATTCGGCGCAGAACTCGCGCGGATCCAGCGTGTCGAAATCCTTTTCGTCGAGCGGCTGCGCCAGCATCGCCGGGCGAAAGGGCGCCGGATCGATCGCGGCAGGCCGGTCGCCTCTGCCCTCGAGCCAGGCGAACAGCACAACATACGGCGGCGCAAGACCGTGCCAGACCTGTTCGACGGCGTCGACCTCGACGCCGCCGAGGTCGGCGACCGCCGTACGCGCGAGACGCGCGGAGACGCCGACGCGCAGCGCGCCGGTGATGAGCTTCAGCAGCGCCCAGCGGCCGGTTTCGTCGAGCGCGTCGAGCCAGCCGGCGAGAAGCCTGCGCAGGTCGTTGCGGCCGGCGCGCGCGAGGGTCTCGACGACCTCCGACAGCGGCAGCGGCGGATGGTTCGAGCCGCGCCCGCTTTCCGCCGGGGGCCAGATCAGCGCGACGGTTTCCGAGAGATCGCCGACGAAATCGTAGGAAAGCGCAAAGAGCGCGGGATCGACGCGCTCGGCGACGAGATCGCGCACGAGGGCGGGCTTGGCGTGGCGAAAGCTCAGGCCGCCGGTCAGGGCCGCCAGCGCGTAGCCGCGCTCGGGATCGGGCGTGTGGCGGAAATAATCGGTCATCAGCCGCAGCTTGCCGTTGCGCGCGGGCTGATAGGAAAGACGGTCGAGCAAATGCGCAAACCGGTTCACGCCTGAGCTCCGGCGCTCTCGTCCTCGTCCTCGTCGCCGAATCCGATCATGTGCAGCGGACGGGCGGCGAGGCCCTGCGTCTGCGCCCAATGCACGAGCGCTTCCTCCGCGCCGTGCGTGACCCACAATTCCGCGCAGGCCGTATCTTTCACCGTCGCGCAGAGCTCCGGCCAGTCGGCATGATCGGAGACGACGAGCGGCAGTTCGACGCCGTGCTGGCGCGCCCGCGCGCGCACGCGCATCCAGCCGGAGGCGAAGGCGACGAGCGGATCGGGCATCTTGCGCAACCACAGGTCGGAGG
>WBZM01000367.1_pt1 | contig 66330 bp, 58 predicted proteins | sample 5204271 | NCBI WGS metagenome assembly WBZM01 (sample SAMN12344346, study PRJNA552823) | activated sludge metagenome | biome: Activated sludge suspended growth; feature: Nitrification reactor; material: Wastewater; isolation source: activated sludge from nitrification reactor of wastewater... | reverse complement strand
CGGCGGATGATTCGCACGAGCTCAGATCCTGAACTGTCCGGCTGCCGTACGCATTGTGCTGGCGAGATCTTCCAGCGATCTGGCTGATCTTGCGGTTTGCTCGGCCGCCCGACTATTCTCTTCGCAGGTGTTGACCATCGTCTCGACGTGTGTCCCGATACCGTGGCTGGCTTCGGTTTGCCGGGCCAGGGCAGAGGAAATCTCGGTCACTACGCCGATCACGCGGTCAGCACCGCCCTTGATCTCGTTGATCGCGCTACCCGCCTGTTGGGCTAGACCGACACTGGTGTCGACGCTGATGACGGTCTCGTTCATCGCTCCGACGGCGAGACGGGCGCTGCCCTGGATGGCGCTGATCATTTGCGTGATCTCTTCGGTAGCCTTGGTCGTCCGTTCAGCCAACTTGCGCACCTCATCCGCGACCACGGCGAAGCCGCGCCCCTGCTCACCTGCGCGTGCGGCCTCGATCGCGGCGTTGAGCGCCAGGAGGTTGGTCTGCTCGGCAACCTCCCTGATCACTTGCACAACGCTTGAAATGCGATCCGAGTGTTTCCCTAGCTCGGTAATGGTATCGGCGGCACTACGCACAGTCTGGGCCATCTTGCTCATCGTCACCGCAGCATCGTGAATGATCTGCCCGCCCTGGCTGGAGATCTGGCCCGACTGGCGCGAGATCTCGTTCGCCTCGCGTCCTTGTTCGGAGATTCGGCTGATGCTCGAGGTCACTTCCTCAACCGCCACGGCGATCGCTCCGGCGGCCTCGGCCTGTCTCGCCGAGATCCCGGCAAACTGCTGCGAAGATTGGGTCAGTGCATGCGAGGCACTGGACAACTCGCCAACGTTGTCGAGAATGACGTGCAGTGCGCTCTGCATCGTCTGCATGAGGGCGTTGAACGAGGCGGCGGTTGAGCCGACTTCGTCTGCGCCATCGACCGGAACGCGCCGCGTAAAATCGGATTGCTGCTCGATCTCGCCGATAAGCATCTGCATTTGGCGCAGTGGCCGGGTGATCGAGCCGATGATGAACCAGGCGGCGACCGTGCTCAGCACCAGCCCGGCAGACAACAGGCTGACGACGATGATGGTCGTCGTGCGGCCGGCGGCAGCGTGCTGTTCGAACTCCTGACTCGCTTGCGCCTGCTCGAGCTTGATCAGCTTCGACAAGGACTGTCGCGTCGCGGAAAAGGAGCGTGCGCTGTCGCCTTTGAGCATCGTCATCGCCGCCTCATAGTCGCCTTTCCGTGCCAGTTCAATGGTTGTCTTGCTGTCAGCCAGGTACCTGGTCCAGGCCGCCACGAACTCATCGGATAGCGCTTTTTCGTCGGCTCCTGCCGCCGCCAGGACCAGTCTCCAGGCCTTCTCAACCTGTTCGCTGGCCTTCTCAGCTTCCTTGAACGGCGCTTCGGCCGCGCTGGAACTTTCGGCGTTCATGCCAACGACGACCTGGTTGTGTCGCTGATAGAGCCCGTCGAGTGTCTCGGCGAGATTGATCAGCGTGAGCGTGTTGCTCTCATAGACCGTCTGCAGCCCCTGTGTCGTTCCGGAAATGCCACGTAGACCGATAAAGCCGGTCAGCCCGGAAATGGCCAATACGATGGCGACGAGCAGTGCAAGTCGGGAACGGATGTTGATTTTTCCAAGCATGGTGGGCCTCTGATCGGTTTTGACCGCGCGCCTATTTCTTCCGGTAGAAGTCCACGACCTTCTTCGCAACGCCGGTCGGTTGTCCGATGGTGACCAGACCCATCGGGCGAAGCATCAGCGGCGCCTTGACGACCTTGCTGTCGCCGGGCGAAGCTTGCATGAAGACGTCCGCAGCGGCGCCAAAGCCGCCCGGGTTGCGCGACACCCAGGTGATCACTTCCTTCGGCGAGCGCACTTCGGTGGCGCCTTGCACATAATCAGCGCCATCCATCATCGCCTTCTTGAAGAACTGACCCGGGGCCAGCGACGGCTCGGTAACCACCACCTTGATCGGCAGATCAGGGCCACCAACCTCGCTCCAGTTGGCGATCTTGCCGGTTGCAATTCCCTTGAGTTGCGCCTTGCTGAGCGAGGCGACAGGGTTGCTCTTGTGGACGATGACGACGAGCTCGTCCGAACCGATTTCAGTGAACACGAGATTGGCGGGTACCTTGATTTCGCGTCCCTCCGCTTTCGCTGCCTTCTGCGCCGCGCCAACGGAATCGGCCAGCGTGTCGCCAACGGCAGCGACCGGCACCTTGCCGTCAATCAGGGCGAGGAGGCCGCGACCGGTGCCTACTCCGGAGAACTTGATGTCCACTCCAGTGGCGGCCTTCAACTCCGCTGCTTTCGGTTCGATGACTTCCTTTTGCGGCGTCGTCCCGCCGGCCATTTCCAGAGTTTCCGCTTGGGCGCCCGGGGCATAGAACGACGCGGCGATGAGGGCGAGGGCAGCGATGGATAGAGTCGGGCGCATGACCAATCTCCTGAGGAGTTAGAGGTTGAAGGTGAGGGAAACCGAGGTGCATTGACCAATGACGGCAGATCCGAGACCCGACTTTAGTGGTCTGGCCAGTCTGTGGAAAAATCGGCGGCGCGCCTGCATGCCGCGCTGTGGCGCTGACCAGCGCCTGTCGTACGGCGGCTTGTCGGGCGATCCCCGCGCGCTCGCCAAACGGCTTTCACCAAGCGCGAGTTCTGACGGTAGAATGAAGCACTTGGCCAAGGAGCGAGAGCATGCGTTTCAGTGGAACAGAAACTTACGTGACGACGCGCGATCTGACGCTCGCGGTCAACGCGGCAATCACCTTGCAGCGACCGCTGTTGATCAAAGGTGAACCGGGAACCGGCAAGACGATGCTCGCCGAGGAAGTCGCTGCCGCTCTCGGCCTGCCGCTTTTTCAGTGGCATATCAAGTCGACGACCAAGGCGCAACAGGGACTGTACGAATATGACGCGGTTTCGCGTCTGCGTGACTCGCAGCTCGGCGACGCGAAGGTGGCCGACATCGCCAGTTATATCCTCAAAGGTGTGCTGTGGCAGGCCTTCGAGTGCGAAACGCCGGCAGTCGTGCTGATCGACGAAATCGACAAGGCCGACATCGAATTCCCCAACGATCTGCTGCGCGAACTCGATCGCATGGAGTTCTTCGTTTACGAGACACGTCAGAACGTGCGTGCGCGCCACCGGCCGGTCGTTTTCATCACCTCGAACAACGAAAAGGAACTGCCGGACGCCTTCCTGCGCCGCTGCTTCTTCCACTACATCAAGTTTCCGGACAGGGAAACGATGGCACGCATCGTCGAGGTGCATTTTCCCGGCCTGAAGCCGGCGCTGCTGCGTGAGGCACTCGAAGTGTTTTTCGAACTGCGTGAGATTCCCGGTCTGAAGAAGAAGCCGTCAACTTCCGAGCTTCTCGACTGGCTCAAACTGTTGCTGGCCGAAGACATTTCGCCCGAGGTCTTGCGCAGCAAGGATCAGAAGGCGGCGATTCCGCCCCTGCACGGTGCGCTGCTGAAGAACGAACAGGACGTCCATCTGTTTGAGCGCCTGATTTTCATGGCGCGACATAACCGCTGAACCGGGCGGGCGTGCGCAGGCCAGCGGCAGTGCACAGACGAGGACCTGGCAGGCGGTTTCCGGGGATGGCACGCGGCTGGAGCCGGCAATGCTGATCGACTTTTTCCTGCATCTCAAGAGCAGTCGCCTGCCGGTGTCGATCAACGAGTTCCTGGCCCTGCTGCGAGCGCTGCAGGAACACGTCATCGGTCCGAGCATCGACGATTTTTACATCCTGGCGCGGGCGCTGTTGGTCAAGGACGAAACCAACTTCGACAAATTCGATCGCGCGTTTGGTGAGTACTTCAAAGGTGTCGAAGCACTCCCCGGGATGGATGTCCTGATTCCGGAGGACTGGCTGCGCCAGGCGGCGAAGAAGCATCTGACCGACGCCGAAAGGGCCAAGCTCGAGAAACTGGGTTGGGACAAGCTGATGGAGACCTTCCGCCAACGCTTGGCCGAGCAGCGCGGGCGCCATGCCGGTGGCAGCAAGTGGATCGGTACCGGCGGTACGTCGCCCTTCGGGCACGGTGGAACCCATCCGGAAGGAATTCGTCTTGGCGGACGGAGCGAAAATCGCTCGGCGGTGAAGGTCTGGGAGAAGCGCGAGTATCGCAACCTTGACGACAGCGTCGAACTCGGTACGCGCAACATCAAGCTTGCCTTGCGCCGCTTGCGGCGCTTTGCGCGCGAAGGTGCGGCGGAAGAACTCGACCTGGAAGCGACCATCGCTGGAACTGCGCGCAACGCGGGCTGGCTCGACCTCAGATTGCGGCCGGAACGGCATAATGCAGTCAAGGTCTTGCTCCTGCTCGATATCGGTGGCTCCATGGACGATTACGTGCGCGTCTGTGAGGAACTCTTCTCCGCCTGTCGCAGTGAGTTCAAGCACCTCGAGCACTACTACTTCCATAACTGCGTCTATGATTATCTGTGGCGCGACAATCGCCGGCGGCACAGCGAACGTACGTCGACGGTCGAGGTGATGCACACCTACGGCAACGACTACAAGCTGATTCTGGTCGGCGACGCAGCGATGAGCCCGTACGAGCTCGTCCAGCCGAATGGCAGCCTGGAGTTCAACAACGCAGAACCGGGCGCCTTGTGGTTACGTCGGCTGACCGACGCCTGGCCACACGCGATCTGGCTCAACCCGGAGCCTGAGCATTCCTGGCAGTACCGGCAATCGACCTCGTTGATCCACAATCTGCTCGGCGGGCGAATGTTCCCGCTGACGCTGGACGGACTGGAGCGGGGAATGCGCTTGCTCAGCAAAGCCTGAACTCGACGATGTCAAGGAGAACAGATGTCCGCCGATCTTCCTGAACTGACGACGATTGCGCTCAGCCTGCAGGATGGCGTGGCCGAGGTTTGCCTCAATCGGCCCGAACGCTCGAACGCGATGAACGCGCCCATGTGGCAGGAGTTGCGCAGCGCGTTTGCCTGGGCAGACGCAACGCCGCGTGTGCGTGTCGCTATCCTGAGCGGTGCCGGAAGGAACTTTTGTGGCGGTATCGATCTGGCCCTGCTGAGCAGCGTTGGTGAGCTCGTTGCGCACGAGGACGCGGCACGCGGTCGCGAGGCATTGCGCCGACTGATCCTCGACCTGCAGGATTGCCTGTCGGCCATCGAGCGCTGTCGCAAGCCGGTCCTGGCGGCGATTCAGGGGGCCTGCATTGGTGGCGCAATCGATCTCGTGACCTGCTGCGATATGCGCTATGCGGCGGCCGACGCCAGCTTCTCGGTACGTGAGATTGATGTCGGGATGACCGCCGATGTCGGCACACTGCAGCGGCTGCCCAGACTCATTTCCGACGGGCTGGCGCGCGAACTGGCGTACACCGGCCGCGCGGTGGGCGCCCGGGAAGCCCGGCGCAGCGGCCTGGTGAATCGCGTTTACCCGAGCCGGGACGCATTGCTTTTCGGCGTCCGCGCGATCGCCCTGACGATTGCCGGCAAGTCGCCGCTGGCGATTCGCGGAACCAAGGAGATGCTCAACTATGGACGTGACCACTCGATTGCTGACGGCCTGAACTACGTGGCAACCTGGAATGCCGCCATGTTGCAGTCAGCCGACGTCGAGGAAACGATGCGCGCGAAGCACGAGCAGCGTCCGCCACGCTATCGCGATTGAAGCGACTTTTGTCGAAGCCTAACGCGACCCTCGAAGCTCCAGGCCAAGCACCCGTCTGCAGGCAAACTGCAGGAGAAGCGGAAACACCAGGAAGCTCAGCGCGGTGGCGATGCCGGCGCCCGTCATGCCGGCGACCGGTACCGCGACCGCATTCAGGAGGATGTTGCACGCGAGCAGACTGAGCATCAGCAAGGAATGCATCCCCGGGCGACCAGCGAGCAGCAGCACATTCCAGAAAGGCGCAAAGCCAGCGCCGACGGTCACGCCCAATAGGAGGACGAGCAACACCCAGCGACCCTGATGCAAGCTTGGGTCGAGCTTCAGGAGGTCAATCGCAATGGGTGTGGCGAGCGCCGCAGCGAGTCCTGCGGCGGCAGTGAGCAGCCAGCTCGCGCGGCTGGTGCTGCGCCAAAGCTGACCGAGCGCTGCGCCGTTGCGCTCGACGACTGCGCTGACCAGCCGATTGTTGATGATCGTTCGCAGCAGAACGCCGATCTGAAAGGCGCCTTCGGCGATCAAGGCAGCGAAGCTGTAAATCCCGACCACCTGATCGTCGGCAAACACGCCAAGGATCAGGACGTCCACGCGAGTGTTCAGTTCGGTCATCGCGTTGCTGGGAAAAGCGCGTACCCCGAAACGCACCAGGCGCGTCGCCCACGGCTGGAGCCGGCCGTCGACCGGCGTCCAAAACGCGGCAGCAATGCGAGTTAACGCAAAGACGAGGACTCCCAGCTCGCCGAAGACAAACATCGTCCCCAAATCCGCCTGCGATACGCCGCTCGAAGTGAGCAGGAGCCAGGCGGTCAGCAACCAGATGAGCGGACGGACGGCCTGCGCCAGCGACAGCCAGATCAGGTGGCCAAAAACGTTGAGCAGATTCAGCAACAGCTTGTTCACAGCAAACAAGCCGGTGGCCAAGGCTACCCATCTGACCCCACCCGCCAGCCCCGGGCTGTCGAGCAGTCGTTCAAACAGTGGTGCACCTAGCCAGACGCACGCTCCAGTCAGTGTCGCCGCGGGCAGCATGGCGAGTAAGGCCGCGAGGGCGGCTCGACGCCGCTCGTGAATGTCAGTCAGCGGCAGAAAGTGGAGGACGGCGAGATGAATCCCGACTGCAGCAAGCTGCGAGGCCACGATATAGACCGCAGCGAGTTGATTGAACTGCCCCACTGCGGAGGCGCCGGCTCCATTGGCGAGGATGACGGAAACGAGCAGCGTGGCGGCTGCCGAAATGGCCAATCCACCCAGGTTGACAACGGTCGCAAGCAAGTCCCCTTTGTTGCCGAAGCCGGTCATCTCGGCCTAACCCCGGCCGCGATCGCGAGTTCAGCGTGGTGGCCGCTCGCCAGGATTGCACGTGCCGGTACTTGTCGAGTCTGGTCCGCGACTGGGCGCGCCGCGGCGGCAGCGCCATACGTCGTTGCAGTCCGCTGCAGCGCTGGGTCGAGCATCTTTCGCGTCAGCGTTGGTCAGCCGGCCCATAGCGTGTCGGCATCTTGTTTATCGTCTTCAGCGCTTCCAGCGCGTCAAGACCAATGGTATCAAAATACCATGCAATCGACTGATCGCGCGGCACATTGTCGACATATATCCGGCTCATCGCAGCCTCGCGCGAAATCAGGCCTTGGCGAATCTGATTGCTGCGGAACGTATCGTTCTCAGAGAATCCGGCAACGCGCAGATAGATGTAATTATAGAAGGCGGCGGTACCATCTCCGATCCGCCAGGTCGACTGTGTATCGGGGGAGGTTTCCCAGTCATATTGCCGCAACAGGACTTCCTCGACTTCCTGCTCATGCCAGGGCAGATAGTCATACATGGAGGTAAAGTCTTTTGGAATGAGGTAATACGAGAAATAGGCAAATGCCGAGTCAAGCAAGGATGAATTGAAGAACGCGAAATTCCGCAGGAACTCCTTCCCGTAGAATGCGCCCAGGCGCAGCTTGTTCACGAACTTCGGGTCATAGTGCCGTTCCTTGTGGTACGACTCATCGATCCCGCAAAATCCCACCTTGAAGTCTGTCCTCTCCAACGGATTCATGCTGAACAAGGTTCTCGCCAGGCCCATCTCTTGTTTGAGCATGTTGGCGTAGTAAAAGAATTGCTTGTCGCCGGCCATGAAGAGAGGAACCGTGCCCAAATGCGGTTTGCGCAGCCATGCCGCGACGTTCTTCCTGATGAACTCGCGCTTCTGTCGGATGTCGGCTGAAATCAGGATGTGTTCTATCCCCAGCGCGCCGCACATCCGCGATATGTTCCGGCGCGCCAGGTCAGTCACCATTCCCCAGTCGTAGGTGAATGCGACCGGTTTCGCGCCCATCTCGCGTACGACCACGTGTAGGCCGTAGCAGCTATCGCGTCCTCCGCTGATCGGGAACAGCACATCGGGGGCTCCGTTTCCCCTCTTCGCGTCGGCCAGTTCGCGCTCCAACTGATCTCGCCCCTTGTACGGATAAGGCTTGTGGCCACGGCAGAAATTGCACACGCCGGAGGAGTCAAAGCGGATGAAGGGAAAGGTTTCCGGCAGCACACAGCGTGTGCACCGCTTGAGCGCACGGATCGCGTCCCAGTCGATGTTCAAGGTGCGTGCGATTTCTCCGCACCTGGACGTGTTGATCGACATTGGCGTTGGTCGAGCGGGACAGCTTACTACCGGGTGATCGACCAGCGCTCGCGCGGTTGGTCGGGGTACGCCGGTCGGCAGGGCAGCGTCTGTCCACTTGCCACGAAACGGCTCGTGGCCAGCGAGCCGCAACTCAACAATTTCTCCGGGGTTGACCTGATCGAGCGACTTCCACGTCGCCGAGAAGAAGGGGAGCAAAGCACTGCGAACAACTTCTTCGAGGATAGCCTTTTCGGAGGCGAAGGCGACCAGGTCGCCATCACCACTTTGCCAGATGAACATCGATCCATTCGCCGTAGATAGGACGATGCTGTCGTGTCGGGCCGACATCAGGGCGATTGAGTTCGCTCCATCGAGGTCTCCCATCGATTGCGCAGCGGCGTTCAACAGGTCGCCTGCCTCAAGTCGGCTCGCGACCAGAGCGAGAAAGGCTTCGGTATCCACCTCAAGGCGACGTTCGGTGTTGGGCAAGCTGGCCCAGATCCTGGCTTCGTTGACGATGATTCCATTGTGAACGGCCACCAGTCCGTCGCGCATGACCGGCTGGTTATTGCCAGCCACATGGTCTCCGCCGTTGGTCACCATTCTCGTGTGGCCGATCAAAGCAAACGGAACGTTGCTGCATAGCGCACCGGTGATGCCGTCAACGATGACCGCCGCCTCCGCCAGACCGAGGAAATCACGGCCACGCACGGGTGCTTTCACCACATCAATTCGATCGCCGACCAATAGCGCAGCACCTGAGGCTTCCTTGCCGCGCGATTCCGACAAGGAATAAAACGCCTGGATGAGCTTCCTGGCTCTATCTGGCGAGCAGGAGACTCCGCGTCGTGAGACCAGCCCGAAAATTCCGCACATAGGTTGCTATCGTCCTTGTTTTAACTGCTGCTCGAGCCAACTGTGGCAGGGGCGGTCGCCTTGCGTATGACGACATAGAGAATGTCCCCGGTCGGCACATAGATGGAAATCTTCTTCAGTGGCCACATCTGGAAGGGTCGCAGCAATGCGGTGGGAAACCATTTGGGTGCGATGCGGCCCATCTTGTAAGCGATGAAGGCCAGGTTTGCCCACTTGCCGCGACGGGAGTAGGAAACGACCTGGCAGTTTCCGGCGGCTCTCGCTGCCGCCTTGAACGCATCGAGCGAAAAGAAGCTCAAATGCTCGGGTGGCGTCATGAAAGGCCAATAGACGCCTAGCGCGCGCGCCATCATCGAGTCGGCGGCAGGTGTTGAGAGCAGGATGGCGCCTCCCGGTCTGACATGAGCAAGCAAATCCTGCAACGCCCGGACCGGATCCCAGATGTGCTCGATGACATCCCAGAGACATATTGCGTCGAACTGCCGATCAGACCACACGCTATCCTCAAGGCGCCCGGCCATCAGCCGGTCGGCCAACTCCGGGTTACGTTCCTGTGCCAACTGGATGGCAAACTCGGAGTAATCGTTACCGTACATCTGAAACGAGTCTTTGGCGTAGGCTACGAAGTCGCCAGTTGAACATCCGGCATCAAGCACCTCGGCGTGCGCGTCCGCGCATTCGGACAGCATCTTCAGACGGCGGCTGTTCTCGCGCGAAAGAGCGACGGGATCGTCCTTGTATTTTGAACTGGTGAAGTAGCTCTGCGAATAGATGGCGTCCAGGGTCTCCGGTGATGGTTCTTCCGCCACCTGGAGAAAACCGCAAGCGCGGCAGCGCCACAACTCCTCGTTGCGCGCTGCGAACTGGAAAACAACCGACGATCCGCAAATGCGGCACTCGGCAGAGCGGTGAGTTTGACTGTCAGCCATCAGAAGTCCAGAACGGTTGCGCGAGAATCGTCGAGTGCGTCTGTTCCAGTGTGCCGACCGAATCCGGTCGCGGGGCTCGGGCAGCGGTGACCACCACCGCCACGCTGGAGATTGCCTCTTTCAAAGAGTCGCTTTCCTGGCGCACGAGGGCGTCGACCTGTGCTGCATTCCGTGCGGGCGGCAGAGGTAAGCGGCAGGACGCTCGGCCAGACTTGGTGCAGCAACGCGCGCGAATCTGCCGCGGCGCTAGCAGTCGCGCCTTCCGCACGATACGCCGGGGCGATCATTGGGAACTCTGAGTGCATCAATTAACCTCGGATGTGTCGACCAGACTAGAGCTTACAGGCAACGATCGGAAGTGTTGGGCTTGCGCGACTCGCGGAAGGCATCTGCCTGCTTGCGGCAGGGCCAGCCAAAGCAGACTAGCGAGGCGCTGTGGTCGGCTGGCAACAGGCAGCCGTTCTCGAGCAGGGCCCAAGTGTAACCCTTACAACCGTTGACCGCCAAGCATTCTAGCGGCTTCCCCGGCGGCCCAGCGAGAACTGTTTAACAGGTAGTACTCGCTTGCCGCTCACCGTCGCCGGGTAATGTGAGGAGCGATCAATCGTCGGCGGACGGTCGGGAAAGCCCGGCGAGCAGGGCGGCGGCGGCCAGCAATGACGGCACACGCGCTGCGCACACCGGCGTCGGGTGGCTCAGTGCAGCGCGGGCCAGCGTCCCGACCTGGACGGGTGCGCAGGGCCATGTGAAGAGGGCTGCAAGCCCGCTGCGGGTTGCGCCTGACCGGCGGCCGTCCTTGTCTGGATGACTTTTGACTGAGCGCCTAATATAATTCGACGCCAGCGTCATCGTCGCGAGCGATCACTGCATCCAGGTAAGGCGTGTCGGCCGTTTGCGTCGGCCAGCCAGCGGTCTGGCGATCCTGGGTCTGACGCGGACTTTGATCCCCCGGAGGCAAGGCGGCCATGCACTTGGAGTTTTCCGTTGTAATCCCGGCCTTTCGCGAGGAAGGTGCGATCGGCGATGTCGTGCGTGGCCTTGCCGAAGTGCTGCCCAGAACCAGTACGAGTTTCGAGATCCTCGTCATCGACGACGGGTCGGATGACCGCACCGCGGAGCGCGCGCGCGCGGCTGGCGCACGCGTCATCACTCATCCCTACAACAAGGGCTATGGTGCGTCGCTGAAGACCGGGATTCGTGCGGCGAAAGGCCATACCGTCGTCTTCATGGATGCCGACGGCCAGCATCGCTCGGAGGACTTGGCGCGGCTCCTGAGCAATCGGGAGCGCTACGACATGGTCGTTGGCCAGCGCAAGGGGACGGCCGGCTCGCCCCTGTGGCGCAAGCCGGGCAAGCGTGTTCTCACCTGGGTGGTCAATCGGCTTGCTGGCCGCCGCATCCCGGATTTCAACAGTGGTCTGCGGGCGATCGATCGTCGCCTGGCGCTGAGAATTCTGCCGCTGATGCCGGATGGTTTTTCATTCTCGACAACGAGCACGATCGCCTGCATCCGGGGTGGTTTTACCGTCGGGTATGTGCCGATCGAGATCCAGCCGCGCGCCAGCGGGGTGAGTTCGGTGACCGTCAGCGACGGCTTCCGGACGCTTCTGCTGATCATTCGGCTGGTCACCATCTTTGCCCCGCTGCGCGTGTTTCTCCCGGTCAGCGGTGCCACGCTGGCGATCGGCCTGTTCTATATTGTGCACGCCTACTCAACCGTCGGCGAGGCAAGCCTGAAAGGCATCCTGATGATTCTCGCCGCACTGCACTTCTTCCTGTTCGGGATTCTCGTCGATCAGGTGAGTGCTTTGCGGCGCGGCGAGGCCATCTCCGATGTTGAGGAGATTGGTGGCGCGGATGGCTAGCGCGCCTCCAGTGGTCACGAGACCCGGTCATCCGGCTGTCTCGTTCTGGCGAGTTGCACAGACGATCCTCCCGTGGCGATAGCGGAAGCGACATGTTGACGGAAAAGAACCCCAGCTCACGGCTCTGGCGCGTAGTCCTTCTGCTCGTGCTCTGCGTCGCTGGCGCAGCAGGGCTGCAGACGGCAGCTTGGGTCGGTTTTATCGGCAGTGACGACATGGAGTACTACCTTGCCGGGCGCGCGCTGAGCCACTCGTTCTGGAACGTGCCTGATGGTTTTGGCGGCATGCGTACAGCGGTCTCGATGCCGATCGCGCTGTCGCTCAGGATCCTTGGCGATCACGAGTGGGCGCTGATCTTGCCCACCTGTCTTTACGCGCTGGCGACGGTCGCCGTCACTTTTCTCTCTTTGGCTCGCTTCGTTGCACTGCCAGCGGCCGTCATTCCGACGATGCTCTTTGCCTCGCTGCCGGTCATGGCGACTACCTCGACAATGGCAGCCGCGGATATCGCCGAGCTGTTCTGGGGCGTATGCGGATTCTGGCTCGCCGTCGAGTCCTTGCTGTGCGGCGACAGCCGGCGGCAGACCGGCCTCATGCTGGGCAGTGGCGCGTGCATTGCGTTCGCTTTCGCGTCACGCGAAACGTCGGCGGCGATGATCATCTGGCTGGGAGCGGGCTTCCTGCTGGGTTACGGCGTGCCGCGGACCAAGTACCTGTGGTCGGCGGCAGGATTTCTCGGCGTCGTGCTGCTCGAATGCATGTACTTTGCGGCAAGCGCCGGGGATCCTTTCGCCCGCTTTCGGGCATTGCTCGCGACGCGCTCGCACGTCTCCCGGATGGCGGTTCCCCCCTTCACCTTCGACGATACCGGCAACCTGCGCGTCTACGATCTTATCGATCCCTTCATCATGTTGGTCAGCAAGCACTCGTTCGGCGCGTTTTACTGGCTGTTGCTCGCTTTGCTCGTGCTCGCCTGGTGTTGGCGCAAACGCGATAGCCAGTTGCCTGTGGCGCGAAGGCAGGCTGACCAGTTGATTGTACCGGCGCTTGCCCTCGGCCTGATCTGGGCCGTCTTTGCGGCGTTTGCCTTGGCCAGCATGCGGATACACGCACGCTACTACCTGGCTCCCACGTATTTCTTCCTGGTGGCCACCTCGTTCTGGCTGTATGGCCGTCTGGGCCTGCAACATTGGCGGCGGTTTTCTTTGGCGGCGATCACCATACTGGTGTTCACCAGTCTTCTGGGTACCTGGGTCGACAACCGAAATCCACGGTTTGCCGAGCGCGCGCTGGCCGATGCGGCCATGCGCTACCGCGAGACGATTCACACCGACAAGGCGACCGCCTATGTCGCCGCTGCCTTCTTGCACTGGCGGGGCGGACAGCCCGAGCAGATCGTCTCCACGCCACCTGCCGCCGGCGCCTTGAGTTTCCATGTCCGATCAGGTCTTGGCCGTCCGGCCGCGCTGCGCCGAGAGGGCGCTGATGATCAACGCAGCAATCAGGTGGTGCTGGAGCGCTTTTCGACGCCGCCGCTCCTGGGTGGTGGCCTGGGGGCAGCGATGAGCGGATCGTCGGTCGTTCCACGGGCAGTCAGCAGCAAGCTCACTTCCAGCCGAGGTTCGGCCGAACTGATTCGCGTTGGCCCGAGCGGTGATGGGGCGGCAACGGCGCCGAACTGACGCGTTGAACCGAGCGGGGGAAACTGGCGGGGGGCAGAGCGTGTGTGGCGCGACGATAGCCGCTTTGTCGGCTGGCCGGTCTGAGGAGCGAACTGGAGATTCTGCGCATGAACCTGGAGAAGGTGGTTTTCGGATTTTTCATCGTCTTGGCCGCAACCTTGAACTTCGGCTTTTTCATCGGCGAGATCGACAATCCGATGCATCACCACATTTACGAGCTGTTTGCGGCGATCGTCGTCAACCTTATCGCAACGATTCTGAAATTCGGTGACCGCACACAGATTGGCGCCGTCCATCTCTCGACGAGTCTGGTTGCCGACTTGCAACTCGTTGCCGCAGCCTGCGTCTGGGCAATCGCCGTGCACGTCAGCGGCGACGGGATGACCGCCGAGGTGACGACTAGCGTCGTCTCGCTGAGCGGCGGTGCGCTGTTTGCCAACGTCGTGTCGGTCATCCTGCTGATTGTCGAAACGGTGATGCTGCGCCGCTGAGTGGCGTTGCCATGAACACCAGCGTCTTCTTCCTCGCGCTGCGCCGCATGCGCGCGCCACTGATCGTCCTCGTCGTCATCTATGCGGTGTCGACCTGCGGCCTGACCTTGATCCCCGGAGTCGACGCGCAGGGCAAGCCGGCGCCGCCGATGAGCTTCTTTCATGCGTTTTACTTCGTCAGCTATACGGCAAGCACGATCGGCTTTGGCGAGTTGCCCAACGCATTCTCCGAAGCACAGCGCATGTGGGTCACGGTCTGCATCTTTCTCTCGGTGATCGGTTGGTCGTACTCGATCATCAGCTTGTTGGCCCTGGTGCAGGACAAGGGATTCCAACAGGTGCTGCTGAATGGTCGTTTTGCCCGCCGCGTGCGCCAGCTCGGCGAGCCTTTCTACATCATCTGCGGCTGCGGCGAAACGGGGCTGCTGATTGCGCGCGCGCTCGATCGCGACGGCGTTCGTGTGGTGGCAATCGAACAGAACGAGATGCGCATTCAGGAACTCGAGCTGGAAGAATTCGCTGCCGACTTGCTGGTCCTCTGCGCCGACGCGGCGCAGCCGCAACAGCTCCTGCTGGCAGGGCTGCAGCATCGTAGTTGTCGCGGCGTGCTGGCGGTTACCGACGACGATTCAGCCAACCTCGCCGTGGCGATTGCCAGTCGCCTGATCAATCCGCGTCTGACGATCATCGCGCGCGTGGCCAGTCCGGCGGTCGAAGCCAACATGATGTCGTTCGGAACGCATTACGTGGTCAATCACTTCGAGAAGTTCGCCGACTATCTGGCGCAGGCCATTCACTCGCCGAACTGGTATCGCCTGGTCGACCTGTTGACCGGCTTGCCCGGCCAGGAGATTCCAGAACGGCATGATCCGCCGGTCGGCGAGTGGGTCATCTGCGGCTATGGCCGTTTTGGCCAGGCAGTCGTGCGTAATCTGGTACGCCAGGGGGTCAGCCTGACCGTGATCGATCCCGAGCCAGAGGTGCTCGCCGGCGTTCGTCATGTCGTCGGTCACGGTACCGAGGCTGAACCTTTGCGCCGGGCGGGAATCGACAAGGCCGTGGGGATTGTTGCCGGCAGCAACAACGACACCAAGAATCTGTCGATTGCGATGACCGCAAAGGAAATCAATCGCGATCTCTTCGTCGTTCTGCGCCAGAACAGAGTTGCCAACCAAGTGCTTTTCGACGCCTATGATGCCGATTTTACGATGGTTCCCTCGCGCATCATTGCGCGCGAGTGCCTGGCCCTGATTGTCTCACCGCTGTTGCCGCGCTTTCTGCGCCTGATTCGCGCCTGGCCAGAGGGGCGGGCCGAAGCGCTGGGCAGGGAGATCGAAGCGCTCTGCGGCAACCGTATGCCGCTCGTCTGGAGCATACGTTTGAATGCTGCCGATTCGCCAGCGGTGCACAGGTTCCTGATGATTGAACAGGGAGAGATGCAACTTGATCTCTTGTGCCGTGACCCGGCGAAGCGCGATGATCCGCTGCCGCTGTTACCGCTACTGCTGCTGCGCGAGGGCGCCGATCACGAGCTCCCGGGTCGAGAATGCATGTTGCAGCCGGGCGACCAGTTACTCTTCGCTGGAACGCGCGAGGCGCGTACGGCGCAGAATCTGACCCTGGACAATCGGAACGTACTCGACTACGTGCTCACCGGAAAGGATGCGGAAGGCTGGGTTTGGCGCTGGCTGTGCCGAGCGGCCGCATCCTAGTCTGTTTGCCAGCGCGACTTGTCCCGCTGGCCGCAGGCTGAGGGCCCTTTCGATCTTTCGATTGCACCCTTGCTCACCAGCCCGGTAGGCGGCTATACTCCCACGTTTTTTCCACTTGCTCCACCGTTCGCATGGCGGGGGGCTTCAGCCATAAGGAGTGTGCATGCGTCATTACGAAATCGTTCTGATCGTCCATCCGGACCAGAGTGAACAAGTGCCTGCGATGGTCGACCGCTACAAGACACTGATTGCGGCGCGCGGTGGACAGATTCACCGCCTTGAGGACTGGGGGCGTCGCCAGCTTGCTTATCCGATTCAGAAGTTGCACAAGGCGCATTACGTGCTGATGAACCTCGAATGCGACGGTGCAACGCTAGGAGAACTCGAACATGGCTTCAAGTTCAACGACGCGATTCTCCGCCATCTGACGATTCGCACGAAGCGTGCAGTCAGCGCGCCGTCGCCAATGATGAAGGACGAGAAGTCAAAGTCGCTGCTTGAGGTGCGTCCAGCGTCCGAGGCAGACAGCGCCGCGCCGCCAACTGCCTGATCATCTAGGCTTTGCTGAACCGCATCGAAGTGGCTGGCGTGCTTGTCGAGCGACAGGCGCCACGCTTTACGCCGGCGGGCGTGCCGGTTGTCGAGGGTGTGCTCAGGCACCAGTCCGAGCAGCTCGAGGCAGGTAGCCCGCGCCGTGTCGATTGTGAGGTTCGGCTGATCGCGTTGGCGGCTGCCGCGCAGTTGCTGCAGGCGGCAAAGCCGGGGGTCGAACTCGTGCTGGGCGGTTTCCTGGCTGCCCGCAGTCGGCACGGCCGGCAGTTGCAGATGCATGTAACCAAGATTGAATTTGTTGAAGGAAAGCAAGATGGCAAGGTTCTTCAAGAAGAAGGATGAAAAGAACGTCAAGAAGCGGGGCAGTGGCCTGTTCAAGCGGCGGCGCTTCTGCCGCTTTACCGCCGAGAAGATGGAGGAGATCGACTACAAGGATGTCGATCTGTTCAAGGAGTACATTGCTGAAAACGCCAAGATCATGCCGGCACGTCTGACCGGCACGAAGGCAGGCTATCAGCGGATGCTGTCGATCGCGATCAAACGGGCGCGTTTTCTGGCGCTCCTGCCGTACACCGACAATCATCAGTAAGCGAGGAGTGGATCGATGCAAATCATTCTGATGGAAAAGGTCGCGCATCTCGGCAACCTCGGTGATCTGGTCAAGGTCAGGGATGGCTACGCGCGCAATTTTCTGATTCCGACTGGCCGGGCAAAGCGGGCGACGCCGGCCGCGCTGCAGGAGTTCGAAACCAAGCGTGCCGAACTCGAGAACGCCGCCGCTGCCAAGCTGGCGGCGGCCCAGGAGCAGGCTGCGCAAATGGCTGACGTGGTGGTGCGGATCGCTCGCAAGGCTGGCGTCGATGGCCGGCTTTTTGGTTCGGTGAGCAACTTCGATATCGCCGATGGTCTGCGCGGGCTGGGTTTCGAGATCGAGAAGTCGGCCGTGCGTATGCCCAAGGGGCCGTTGAAGAACGTCGGTGAGAATCGGATCGAGGTTGCCCTGCATGGCGATGTTCTGGCGACGATCACGGTTGCGGTCGTTGCCGAGCAACCCAAGCTGTAAGCCCGACATCATCATGCTGGAGCGCCCACTCGGCGCACTGCAGACGAAGCCTTGTCCGTTGTCCGGGCAAGGCTTTTTTTCTGCTCAGGGCGGACGCGCAAGGCGAGCGCCGACGTCCGCATCCCGTCGTTCGCTGCATTACTCTTGCCAACTGACTTGAGCGCTTCTTCGGATTCATCCCATTCCGGCAAGCCACCGCTATCGTCGGCGCGTGGTCGGCGTGAACGGAATGCGCCGGCCGATTCTGCCTTGGCCCAGTTGCGCGTACCGCCACATTCAATCGAAGCCGAACAGTCGGTCCTCGGCGGGTTGCTGCTGGAGAACGCTGCTTTCGACAAGATCGCGGACCTGATTGCCGAAAGCGATTTCTACCGCGACGAGCACCGACGGATTTACCGACAGATCCGCAAGCTCCTCGAACGGGCCAAGCCAGCCGATGTCGTGACGGTTGCCGAAAGCCTCGATCTGGCGGGCGAGGGCAGCGATACCGGTGGTCTTGCCTACCTTGGCGAACTGGCAGCCAACACGCCGTCGGCGGCAAACATCCGGCGCTACGCCGAGATTGTGCGCGAGCGGGCGATCCTGCGCCAGTTAGTGACGGCTGGCGATGAGATTGCCGGCAGTGCGCTGAATCCGCTTGGGCGCGATCCAAAGACCTTGCTTGACGAAGCCGAGGCCAAGGTTTTTGCCATTGCCGAAGGCGGTTTGCGCCATCAGAGCGGCTTCGTTCACATCAATCCCTTGCTCACTCAGGTTGTCGAACGCATTCAGGAACTGCATGACCGCGACAATCCTTCCGACATCACCGGTTTGCCGAGCGGTTACCACGATCTTGACGCGAAGACGGCAGGTCTGCAGGCGGGTGACCTGTTGATCGTTGCCGGCCGTCCATCGATGGGCAAGACTTCCTTTGCGCTCAATATCGCCGAACATGTGGCGCTCGAGGTTGGCCTGCCGGTGGCTGTTTTCTCGATGGAAATGGGTGGCACGCAACTCGCGATGCGCATGCTCTCGTCGGTTGGACGGCTCGACGCACACCGCGTGCGCACCGGTCGCCTGAACGATGACGAGTGGTCGCGTCTGTCGTTTGCGCTGGGCAAGATGCACGAAGCGCCGCTGTATATCGATGAGACGCCGGCGCTCAACCCGATCGACCTGCGCGCCCGGACGCGCCGCCTGCACCGTCAGTGCGGCAAGCTCGGGCTGGTCGTCATCGATTATCTGCAGTTGATGTCGGCCACCTCGCAGGGCGAGAACCGGGCCACGGAAATCTCCGAAATTTCACGTTCGCTCAAGGGTTTGGCGAAGGAACTCAATGTTCCGGTGATGGCCCTGTCGCAGCTTAACCGATCGCTCGAACAGCGGCCGAACAAGCGTCCGGTAATGTCTGATCTGCGCGAATCCGGTGCCATCGAGCAGGATGCCGACGTGATCATGTTCATCTACCGCGACGAGGTCTACAACCCGGATACGCCCGACAAGGGGCTTGCCGAGATCATTATTGGCAAGCAGCGCAACGGGCCGATCGGCACCGTGCGGCTGACTTTCCTGGGCGAATACACGCGTTTCGAGAACTTCGCCAGCCGCGCCGCGTACTGACCTGGGTCGAGTGCGGCGGCGTTTTCAGCCGTCGATGCGCGTGGCGTTCACCACGTAGCTCAGGCGGCTGCTGTCGGAGATGTCGAAACGATGGCCGGCAGCTTCAGCCTGCGGTGCGACGAGGAAGGGCAACGCGCGCCCGCTGGTTCCCTGCAATCGCACATCCAGCGCCGCATTGAAACTGATCCAGTTCATTTCCCAGAAACCAAATAGCAGCTTGCGCAGGACGACGAGCTTCGGGTCGGCGTGCAGCAGACGTTCGTCGTGTATCGCCTTGCGCACATCGGCCGGATCGACCGGAATCCAGCCGTAGCCCGGCGTGTAGAACTCGGCCCGGCAATGTTGTCGGAAGCACAGGTTGCCGCTGGCGCCGAGACCGGCGAACAGGCGCGAGTTATCGATGCGCAGGCCGAAGACCGGTCGCGCCGGAATTCCGATCGATCGGCACAGACCGACGAAGAGGAGCGCGATGTCGGCGCTCTTGCCGCTGAACTGGCCACTGTCGAGCATTGCCTCGACATCGCCGCGGCCGATCCCGCTCGCCGACGGATCGTACACGGTATTGTCGAGAACCCAGTCGTAGATTGCCTTGCCTTGGGCCACGGGATCCTTGATCCGGCCGATGGCGCGCTCGGCCGTCAGGCGAACGAGCCCGTCGGTTGGCACGCGCTGGGTCGATTGCAGACAATGGCGGAGCACCTCGCCGCGCTCAGCGAGGCTGCCACGACGAGTGATGTCGAAATGGCGATCCTGTTTGGCGATCTGGCTGACGATCTGCAGTTGTGGGGCGCCACTGCCGTCTTTCCAGTCGGCGTAGAAGACTTCCATTTCGCTGAGCGGGTCACGGTAGACGGCGGCACGTTCGAAATTTCCGTGCCAGCTATGGCCAAGCGAACGCTGCCATGGGTTGTCCTTGTACTGTGGCAAAGGTAGCCAGACGCGCAGCTTGCCCTTGACGTTATTCACCGCGATGGTCGAACTCACCTCGTAGGTGCGCCATTGCGGCAGCGGTTCGTCAGGCAGACTGATCGCGTTGCGCTCGATCGGCGGCGGGGCGCTTACCGCGGCTGGCGGCGGACTTGTGCGCTCGACGAGCGGGCGGTAGCTTCGCCGGCTCTCTCTTCTCGCCGCTCCCTTGGCGCTGGCTTTGGCAGAACTTCGGCCGGCCTTGGCGCTTGCTCGGCCGGCCGATCGGCCGGCGTTGCCGCTTGGCTTGGCCGTGCTCGTCGGCTTTCCTGAGGTGGGTGCGCCGGTGCCTTTCTTCTTGTTGGCGGCGAGCAGCGAAGACGGCGCGAACAGGGAAAGAAGCGCCGAGGCGGCAAGAAAAGCTCGTCGTTTCAATCGACTCTCTCCGGTAAGCGTCGGATCCGCGGCGAACGGAACGGGGGCACGGATCTGGGGCCAAAAAAAACGACCAGGCCGTGTGACAAGACACGGCCCGCTATTGGTGCGATTATAGCACCTCGGCTGCGTGGTCGGCGAGGCGGGAGCGCTCGCCGCGTTGCAGGGTGATATGGCCGGCGTGCTTCCACCCCTTGAAGCGGTCGACAACGTATGTGAGACCCGAACTTCCTTCAGTCAGGTAGGGCGTATCGATCTGGGCGATGTTGCCCAGACAGATGACCTTGGTGCCTGGCCCGGCGCGCGTGATCAGCGTCTTCATCTGCTTGGGCGTCAGGTTTTGCGCTTCGTCGATGATCAGGAATCGGTTGAGAAAAGTGCGCCCGCGCATGAAGTTGAGCGACTTGATCTTGATCCGATGGCGCAGCAGGTCGTGCGTCGCCGCGCGCCCCCAGTCGCCGGCGTCCTGGTCGTTCTTGTTGAGTACTTCGAGGTTATCCTCGAGCGCGCCCATCCATGGGCCCATCTTTTCCTCTTCGGTTCCGGGCAAGAAACCGATGTCTTCGCCTACCGGTACGGTCACCCGAGTCATGATGATTTCGCTGTAGCGCCTGGTTTCGAGCACCTGCGTCAGGCCAGCGGCGAGCGTAAGGAGCGTCTTGCCGGTGCCCGCCTGACCCAGTAGGGTGACGAAGTCGATGTCGGGGTCCATCAACAGGTTGAGGGCGAAGTTCTGTTCGCGGTTGCGTGCAGTGATTCCCCAGACGCTGTTTTTGGTATGCGTATGGTCGATAAGTGTTTCGATCTCGGCGGTCGCCTCGGATGCGGCACGAACGATCGCCTGCAACGGCTTCTCCCCTTCCTGGTAAAGGAACATGTTGACCAGCAGTTGGGCACACAAGGATCCGGTAAAGCGGTAAGACGTTCGGCCATCCTTTTTCCACGACTCGACTTCCTGGGCGGAGCGTTGCCAGAAATCCGCTGCCAGTTCGTGCATGCCGGTGTACAGGAGGTCGGTGTCGGCGAGGACCTTATCGTTGAAGTAGTCCTGCGCCTGCAGCCCGAGCGCGCGCGCCTTGATGCGCATGTTGATGTCCTTCGAGACGAGGATCACCGGGCGCCGGGGATGTCGGTGCTGCAGATGGATGACGACAGCGAGAATCTGATTGTCTGCCTTGGCGGTCGGCAAACAGGCCGGGAGGCCGTCGCCGATCGCTTCGGTCTGCAGGAAGAGGTGGCCGCTGGCCAGCTTGCGCGAAGGTTCGGCAAGACTGATGCCCTGATCGATGGCGTGGCTCACGCTGGTGACGATTTCCTCCAGCGTGCGTGTCACCTGGCGCGCATTGCGCGCGATTTCGGACAGGCCCTTCTTGTGATTGTCGAGTTCCTCCAGCGTCATGATCGGCAGGAATACGTCGTGCTCGGCGAAGCGGTAGACGCTGGTCGGATCGTGCATCAGGACATTGGTATCGAGCACGAAAAGCTTGACCAGCGGCTTGACTGGCGCGTCGGTCGTCTGGTCTGCAGTGCCGATGACGGGTGGTGGGCGGGGCATGCGGGGCTTTCCAGGCAGGGGTAACGACGGGGAGTCAGAGCCCGAGGACGAAAGACAGTACTTTCTGGGCGTGTCCGGCGACTTTCACACCGCGCCACTCGCGGCGCAATACGCCGTTGCGGTCAATGACGAAAGTGCTGCGCTCGATCCCACGAACCTGCTTGCCATACATCGATTTCATCCTGATCACCGAAAACTGCTGGCACAGCGACTCTTCGGTATCGGCGAGCAGGGCGAAGGGTAACTCCTGCTTGGCGCGGAAGTTTTCGTGCGACTTCAGGCTGTCGCGCGAGGCGCCGACGATGATCGCTCCGGCGTCGAGGAACTGGGCGTGAAGATCGCGAAACTGCTGCGCTTCGGTTGTACACCCGGGGGTGCTGTCTTTCGGGTAGAAGTAGAGAACAACGATGCTGCCGCGACAGGCAGACAGCGTAAAGGTCTGGCCACCGGTGGCAGGCAGGCTGAAATCAGCGACGATCTGGTCGAGCATGGCGTACTTTCGATAATGAGAGGATGGAATTGTGGTGAGAAACTCGCGCGCAGGTCAAGCCGGTCGATCGACTGGCGGCATGGCTTGATTTTTTTTGATGACTGTACGAAAATACACAAACCAATTACAGGAGTCACGATCATGGCCAGAAGCAGTTCGCTTACCGTAAGACAACAGGAGGTGCTCGACTTCATTCGCAACACCATGGAAGTTCTCGGTGCGCCGCCGACGCGCGCCGAAATCGCCAACGCTTTCGGTTTTGCCTCGCACAATGGGGCAGAGGAGCACCTGCGGGCGCTCGCCAGAAAGGGCGTCATTCTGCTCGAACCGGGTTCTGCGCGCGGCATCCGTCTGGTCGAACAACTCGGCCTGCCACTGATCGGCAGTGTTGCCGCCGGTAGCCCGCTGCTTGCTGTCGAGAACATTCAGCGTCGTTATACGGTCGAGGCCAGCCTGTTCAACCCGCGGGCCGACTTCCTGTTGCGCGTGCGCGGCCTGTCGATGATCAATGCCGGCATTCTCGACGGTGACCTGCTCGCCGTGCATCGCACCAGTGAGGCGCGCAACGGCCAGATTGTCGTTGCCAGGCTCGACGACGAGGTGACGGTGAAGCGTTTTCGCCAGCAAGGAAACGTGCTCGAACTGCTGCCCGAGAACCCCGATTTTGCGCCTATCGTGGTCGATACGAAGGCCAATGCATTAAGCATCGAGGGCATTGTTGTCGGTCTGATCCGGCGCGGCGAGGTAGTCTGAGCGTTTGCCGTGAGCGTTGAACGGGTTTTGTCTACCGTATGTCTGCCTTGCCAAAGCTTGCGCAAATCCTCGATCGTCCCGACGTCTGGCGCGCCAGCAGTCTGGCCAGAGCACCTCTGCCTGGTGTGCCGACGGGTTTTGCCGAGCTCGATGGTGAATTGCCCGGGGGAGGCTGGCCGCGTGCTTGCCTGACCGAACTGCTGCCTGATCGATACGGCGTCGGAGAAATGAGTCTCTTATTGCCGGCCCTGGCGCAACTGTCGAGTAGCGAACTGGCTTGGCTCGTCTGCATCGCTCCACCGCATTCGCTGTATGCGCCGGCGCTCAGCCAGTCCGGCATCGATTTGACGCGTCTATTGGTGGCCAGCAGCTCCGGGCAGGATGCTGCCTGGGCGTGTGAGCGCTCGCTTGCCACCGAGGGCGTCGGTGCGGTCGTCGCCTGGCTGCCCGAAGCGCAGACCGCATCATTGCGCCGCCTGCAGCTTGCTGCCGAGGCCAGTCGCACATTGCTTTTTGTTTTTCGCCCACGCTCTTGCGCTCAGCAGCCTTCGCCAGCACCGCTGCGTCTGATTCTCGAAGGAGAGGGCGAGCAACTGAGCGTTCGCCTGCTCAAGCGCCGCGGTGGCGCGCAGTCAGTTCCTTTGACCCTCGCCATTCGACGTCCGCTGTCTACTGCTCATGCTCTGGCTTGTTCTTTACCTGCCGCGCCTGGCGCGCGAAGTGTTTCCCAGCCTGTGCGCACCGAGTGCCATCGTCAGTCATGAGCGGATCGTTGCGGTTGACGAGGTTGCGGCATCGGCCGGGGTGACTTCCGGTTTACGACTTGCCGAAGCGTGGGCCTTGCTGCCCGGTCTGGTCGTACAGCAACGCGCTGTCGAGCGCGAGCAGGCAGCCTTGCACCGGCTTGCCTGCTGGGCAGGCAGTTTCACTTCGGAAGTCAGCCTCGCGCCACCACAGACCCTGCTGCTCGAAGTCGCCGGATCGTTGCGTCTTTTCGGTGGAGCCGAAATGCTTTTCAGGCGCGTTGTCGCCGGTTGCCGGGAGCAGGGTTTCGTTCCTCAGGCTGCATTGGCTCCTACACCTCTGGCCGCGCAATGGCTGGCCTGGGCTGGCGACGACCGGCTCTGCCTCGAGATCGGAGAACTTGACGCTCGTCTTGCTGGTCTGCCAGTCGAAGTTCTCGCGCTCTCGGCAGAAAAACAGGCGTGTCTGAGCCGTATCGGCGCGCGTACGCTCGGAGATCTGCTGCATTTGCCGCGTGCCGGCCTGGTCCGTCGCCTGGGTGTCGAACTGGGCAACGATCTGGCGCGAGCGTTCGGCATGCTGCCTGATCCAAAATCACGTTTCGTTTTCCCCGAGCACTTTGTCGAGCGACTCGAATTGCCGCTGCCGGTAGACAGCGCGGCAGCCCTCGCTTTTGCCGGGCGGCGGCTGATCATGGCGTTGGCGGGCTGGCTCGCCGCACGTGGTCGCGGCGTTAGCCGATGCGTTTTCGAATTCGAACATGTGGGAGATGGCCGACGCCAGCCGGCTACCCTGTTGGCGCTCGCTTTTTCCGGCGCGACACGCGATGGCGAACGAATGCTCCGTATCTTCAGCGAGCGCTTGCAAGGCTTGGTGCTGGCGGCGCCGGTCACAGTGATTGGCCTGCGCGCTGATGCGTCAGAGAAACTGCCGGGGCATTCGGCGAATCTGTTCGGTGAGCGCAGCGAGCGGACGGCAAACGAATCGGTGACGACGCTGATCGAGCGTCTGCAGGCCCGCCTTGGGGAGGAAAGCGTGCATGCCTTGTCGGCCGTAGCTGAACATCGTCCTGAAAAGGCCTCACAGCGGATTGCGGCAGCTTTGCCGGCAGGTGGAAAAGTGCACTCTCCGCTTTCGGCAAACCCGGTTAGCGCGGGCAGCTTTCCCGGGCCGCGTCCCTTATGGCTATTGAGCAAACCCAGATCTCTGCGCGAGCAGTCCGGCCTGCCGCAGTGCGGCGGCCCTTTGCGTTTACTTGCCGGTCCCGAACGTATTGAAAGCGGCTGGTGGGATGAAGCCGAGCCTGATGCGCTTGGCGATGTACGCCGCGACTACTTCATCGCCATATCCATGCGAGAAGAGTGGCTATGGATCTTTCGTAACCGGGTCGGCTGGTTTCTGCATGGCCTGTTTTCCTGAACACCAACTGATTTCACTGGAATTTTTTCCGGCCTCTTCTTATACTGTGTCAACCAGAGAGTTCGACCGCCTTCCTGTGGAGCCTGATGATGGAAACCCAGCTTGTCGGCATGTTGCCGGACGCCTTGCTGATCGATCTGCCGGAAATTGATGCCCAACACGAGGAGATCTTTTGCCGAATCGAGGCGCTGAAAGCGGCCTGTTTTGGTAGCGGCCCGGCTCCACTCGAAGATTTTCGCAGTCTGCTCGACTATCTCAAGTATCACTTCGCCAGCGAGGAGCGCATCGCGCAGCAAACCGGCATCAACTTCTCAGCGCATGCCCAGGTCCATCGGGAAAACATGCAAGTTCTGCGCAAGGCTTTCTCAGACGTGCTCGATGGCTCGCGCGATGTCCATTCCTTTCTACGCTATGCCGAATACTGGTTTGAGCGGCACATCACCGTGGAAGACAAGCCTTTTGCCGCCAGCGTTCGTGAGGTTCGACTGAACTTCGCGGCGGTCAGCCCACAAGTGGCTCCCAGCTTCTGACCTTGGTCCCGGCGCTTTTCCCGGCGCCCTCGATCGCCGTTTGCACGCACTTCGCGGAGCTTGCCCGAAGAGCCCGTGCGTTCCTCTCAAGGCTATGAAATAAAACGGTAAATCTTGTTGTTTGGCCGCTTGACATGGCCTCTGACGATTCTTTTTTGCGTTCTTCCAAGCATTCTGGCAAGCTGCTAACCCGATGCGGATATATGTCACGAAGCAAGGCCTGCCATTCTCCTGCGGTCGTCAGCCGACGGCCTGATTCTTTCCCATACGAGCTCGTACCGACCATGACCATCACCGCCTCAGCCGCCTGGAAGGCTATTGATGCGCACCGGCAATTGCTTTCGCCCGTGCACCTCCGAGAGATGTTTGCCCGCGATCCAGGTCGCGTCAACAAATTCTCGCTCAACTTCGACAACACCCTCCTTTTCGACTTCTCCAAGCAGCGCGTGGATTCGACGACGCTGCAGCTTCTCACTGCTCTGGCGCGCGAGGCCCGGCTCGACGAGTGGACAGCGCGCATGTTCGGCGGCGAAAAGATCAACGCCAGCGAGGACCGCTCGGTGCTGCATGTTGCCTTGCGCCGTTCGCACGGGCCGTTCCCGAGTGCTGCCCTCGACGTGATGCCCGAGGTCCTTGCCACTCGGCGGCGGATGGCGGCTTTTGCCGAGGCCATTCGCTCTGGTCAGATGCTGGGTTTTACCGGTTTGCCGATTCGTCACGTGGTCAATATTGGTATTGGCGGATCGGACCTCGGACCGAAGATGCTGAGCAGTGCACTACGCTCGGTGTCGCATCCTGCCTTGAGCGTCCATTACGTATCGAACCTCGATAGCGCCCAGCTCGCGCCGCTGCTGCAGACGCTCGACCCACGGACGACGCTTTTCCTTCTTGCCAGCAAGACCTTCACGACGCAGGAGACGATGCTCAATGCGCAGACGGCGCGCGACTGGTTGCTCGCCAACCTGGGCGACGCCGCTGCCATCGCTCGCCATTTCGCTGCGTTGACCGCGAAGCCGGAACGCGCCGTCGACTTCGGCCTGCGCGAGGAAGCGATATTTCCTCTCTGGGACTGGGTTGGCGGACGCTTCTCGCTGTGGTCGGCGGTCGGTCTGGCGTTGATGATCGCGATTGGGCCGCAGGCTTTCGGCGACCTGCTCGCCGGTGCCGAGCGTATGGATGAGCACTTCCGCAGCGCGCCCTACGAGCAGAATCTGCCGGTCGTCATGGCGCTGCTGGGCATCTGGAACACCAACTTCCTGGGTGCGGGGAGCAACGCCGTTCTGCCCTACAACGAGTCGCTGAAATACTTCCCGTCGTTCCTGCAGCAGCTCGAGATGGAGAGCAACGGCAAGTCGGTCGGTGTCGATGGCCAGCCAGTTGCGTGTGCGACCAATCCGATCGTCTGGGGCGAACTGGGCAACAACGGCCAGCACGCGTTTTTCCAGCTCCTCCACCAGGGCGGGCGCCTCGTGCCTTGTGATTTCATTGCCGCGGTACGCTCCGATTATCCCTTGCCGGGTCATCAGGAGGCACTGCTCGCCAACTGTTTTGCGCAAAGCGCTGCCCTTGCTTTCGGCAAGACTGCCGCCGAAGCGCGCGCCGAACTGGCGCGCACGATGGCCGGTGAGGCGCTCGAGGCTCTCCTGCCGCACAAGGTCTTTGTCGGCAACCAGCCGTCGTCGACCTTGCTTCTGGCGCGACTCGATGCGGCGACGCTCGGTGCCCTGGTCGCGCTCTACGAACACAAGGTTTTCGTCCAGGGCATCATCTGGGGTCTGAACTCATTCGACCAGTGGGGGGTCGAGCTTGGCAAGGCGGTTGCCAGCAGCATTCTGCCGGCGTTTGCCCAGCCCGCTCTCGCCGACAGCCTTGACGCGTCGACGCAGGCCTTGCTGGCTTTCAGCCGGCAGCACCTGAACTGAGCTTTTCCTAGATCAATCCGGCGCGCCGACAGCGCGCGCCCTGTTTCGACGAGGCATGAAATGACGACGAATGTGATCAGTGTTCCCAGCGCGCCGTTCTCCGGCCAGAAGCCGGGGACATCCGGATTGCGCAAGAAAGTGACCGTGTTTCAGCAGGTCCATTACCTCGAAAACTTTGTCCAGGCGATTTTTGACACCCTATCTGGCCAGCAGGGGAAAACGCTGGTTCTCGGTGGCGACGGTCGCTACCATAACGATGTTGCCATCCAGACCATTTTGCGTATGGCGGCAGCGGCCGGTTTTGGCCGAGTACTCGTCGGTCGCCAGGGAATCCTTTCGACGCCGGCTGCGAGCGCGGTGATTCGTAAATGGCAGGCCTTTGGCGGGATCATTCTCTCGGCAAGTCACAACGAAGGTGGTCCGCACGGCGACTTCGGCATCAAGTACAACTTGAGCAACGGCGGGCCTGCGAACGAGAGCTTTACCGATGCGGTCTATCGACGCACGCAGGAAATCAGGGTCTATCACACGGTCGACGCCGCCGATGTCGATCTCGCACGGCTTGGCGAAGTCTCCATCGGCGATATGGTGGTGAGCGTCATCGATCCGGTTGCCGACTACGCCGAACTGCTCGAGTCGCTGTTCGATTTCGAGCGTATTGCCGGGCTGCTGGCACGGCCTGACTTCCGCATGCGTTTTGACGCGATGCACGCGGTAACCGGACCGTATGCGCACGCGATCCTCGAGCAGCGCCTTGGTGCGCCGCCCGGAACCGTGGTCAACGGCATACCGCTACCTGACTTCGCCGGTGGTCATCCGGACCCGAATCCGGTCTGGGCGGCGGACTTGGTCGCCGCTCTTGCCGATCCCTCCTCAGGCCTTTCCTTTGGCGCAGCTTCGGATGGCGATGGCGACCGCAATATGATTGTCGGGCGCAACTTCGTCGTCAGCCCGAGCGACAGCCTGGCCGTTCTGGCGGCCAACCATGCATTGATCCCCGCCTACGCCAGTGGCCTCGCCGGAGTTGCCCGTTCGATGCCGACAAGTTGCGCGGTGGACCGCGTCGCCCAGGCGCTGGGAATTGCCTGCTTTGAAACACCGACCGGCTGGAAGTACTTTGGCTCCCTCCTCGACGCGGGCAAGGCGACGCTCTGTGGCGAGGAATCTTCCGGTACAGGTTCCGACCACGTGCGCGAGAAGGACGGTCTGTGGGCGGTTCTCTATTGGCTCAATATTCTCGCTGTGCGCAACACACCGGCGGATGTCATCGTGCGCGAGCACTGGCAGCGTTTCGGACGCAATGTCTACTCACGCCACGACTACGAGGGAATCGAGACGGAGAAGGCAGACCGGCTGATCGACGCGCTGCGCGCGCGCCTGCCTGAACTGGCCGGTGCGGTCTATGCGGACCAGCGCATCTCGGCTGCCGACGATTTTTCCTATACCGATCCGGTCGACGGTTCGCGCTCGGATCGCCAGGGGATTCGCATTCTCCTTGAAGGCGGTTCGCGCGTGGTCTTCCGCTTGTCCGGGACCGGCACCGAAGGTGCCACGCTGCGCGTCTACCTCGAACGTTTTGTGGCCGACCCCAGCCAACACGAAATCCCAACGCAGGAAGCGTTGGCGCCACTCATCGCCTTGGCCGATGAGGTGGCGCAGATCAAGGTGATCACCGGAAGGACAGGACCGAATGTGATCAGCTAGGATTTGGCGACACCCGTACGGCGCCGCCAGATTCGACCACCAAAGCTCATAAGGGGATACGAAGATGGTTGACAAGAAGACTTTTCAATTACCGAAGCGGGCAATTGCGCTCGTTCTCGCTGGTGGGCGCGGTAGCCGCCTGCACGAACTGACCGATCGCCGCGCCAAGCCGGCAGTCCATTTCGGTGGCAAGTTCAGGATCATCGATTTCGCGCTGTCGAACTGCGTCAACTCGCAGTTTCGACGCATCGGGGTCGTCACGCAGTACAAGTCGCATAGTCTGTTGCGCCACTTGCAGCGCGGTTGGAACTTCCTGCATGGCGAGGTCAACGAGTTTGTCGATCTGCTGCCCGCCCAGCAGCGCGTCGACGAGGAATCCTGGTACCGCGGCACGGCCGACGCCGTGTACCAGAACATCGACATCCTGGAGACCTACCGTCCGGCGCCCGAGTTCGTCGTTATTCTGGCCGGCGATCATGTCTACAAGATGAACTATGCCCTGATGCTGGTCGACCATGTCGAGAGTGGCGCCGAGTGCACGATTGCCTGCATCGAAGTGCCGCGCAAGGAGGCAACGGGGTTCGGCGTCATGGCCGTGGATGAGAGCGGGCTGATCACCGACTTCGTTGAAAAGCCTGCCGATCCGCCGGGAATGCCGGGCAACCCCGAGATGTCGATGTGCAGCATGGGCGTTTATGTGTTCAATGCCAAGTATCTCTATGCCGAGCTGGCGCGTGACATCGTCGATCAGAACTCCAGCCACGATTTCGGTAAGGACATCATTCCGCGTGCGGTGGCCAACCGTGTTGCGGTCGCCCATCCGTTCTCGCGCAGTTGCGTCGTTGCTCCCGACGAAGAGTTCAAAGGGCACTATTGGCGTGATGTCGGGACGATCGACGCCTATTGGGACGCCAACGTCGACCTGACGGCGACGGTGCCAGCGCTCAATCTGTACGATCGAAACTGGCCCGTGTGGACGTATCAGCAGCAGCTACCGCCCGCCAAGTTCGTGCATAACCATCTCGACCGGCGAGGAAATGCCATCGAGTCGTCGGTATCGAGCGGGTCGATCGTTTCCGGCGAAGTGAATCGCTCGCTGCTCTTCTCGAGTTGTCGCGTCCATTCCTACGCGCGGGTCAATCTGTCGGTTCTCCTTCCCGATACGACGATCGGTAGCCGTGCCCGCCTGACGCGCTGCGTCGTCGACAGCGACTGCGAGATTCCGGCGAACATGGTGATTGGCGAAGACCCGGAAGACGATGCGCGTCGTTTCCGGCGCACTGAAGGTGGGGTGACGCTGGTTACCCGGAAGATGCTCGAGCGTCTGGTCTGATCGGGAAGGAACCGGGAACTTGCGCGTCCTTCATCTGGCTGCTGAAATCTATCCCCTGGTCAAGACCGGCGGTTTGGCGGATGTCGTCGCCGCGCTGCCGGCGGCGTTGGCAGCACGCGGGCTCGATACCCGCGTGCTGGTGCCCGGCATGCCAGGCATCCTGAGCGGAGTCGTCGGACTCAAGCGCGTCGTGCGCATCGGTCCGGCTTTTGGCGCCGCAATCATTACGTTACGCCTGGGGCGGCTGCCCGATAGCGGCGTGCCAGTCTATGTGATCGACGCACCGTTTCTCTATCGGCGTGATGGCAGCCCCTACCTTGGGCCGGACGGTCGCGACTGGAACGACAATCACCGGCGGTTCGCTCTGCTCGGGTGGATTGCCGCGCACCTGGCTTCCGGCGAACTTGACCGCAACTGGCGACCCGATGTCGTGCACGCGCATGACTGGCACGCTGGACTGGCGCCCGCCTACATCGCGCAGAATCCGGCGTTGAACACGGCTACGGTGTTTACGATTCATAATCTTGCCTTCCGTGGCCTGTTCCCGCTGGATCACCACAACGACCTTGGCCTGCTCATTTCCGGGGCCGACCAGAGCGCTCTCGAGTTCCATGGCCAACTCTCGTTCATGAAAGCTGCGCTGGTGCACGCCAAGCGGGTCAATGCGGTCAGTCCGACCTATGCGCAGGAGATCTGCCTTCCGGAGTTCGGCTGGGGACTCGATGGGCTGCTGCGCGATCGCGGGAGCGATCTGTCGGGCATCCTGAACGGAGTCGATTACCTGGTCTGGAATCCGCAAACCGACCCTGCTCTGGCGAAAAACTACGACCACGACGACCTGCGCGGCAAAGATGCGTGCAAAGCGAAGTTGCAGTCCGAACTGGGTTTCGCTCGTCGCGCCAAGGCGCCGCTATTTGCCGTGGTCAGTCGGCTGACCGCGCAGAAGGGGATGGATCTCATTCTCGGCGCCTTGCCGGCCATCCTCGCCGAAGGTGGGCAACTCGTCGTCATCGGCAGCGGCGAGGCAGAGATCGAGGCGGCCTATCGCGCTGCCGCTGCCGAGTACCCGGAGAACGTCTCGGTTCATCTGGGGTATGACGATGCGTTCTCGCATCGTATCATGGCGGGCGCCGATGTCCTGCTGGTTCCCTCTCGTTTCGAGCCTTGCGGATTGACCCAACTCTACGCCTTGCGCTACGGTACGCTACCGCTCGTACGGCGCGTCGGCGGACTGGCCGATACGGTGATCGACGCGACGCCCGAGAGCCTGCAGGCGGGAACGGCGAACGGATTCGTTTTTGTCGACGCGAACAGCCGCGCCCTCGCCGCGCGCATTGCTGACGCCTGTGCCCTCTACCGAGATGGCACGGCTTGGCGCTTGGTGCAAAAGAGGGGCATGCTGCAGGACTACTCGTGGGCTGATTCTGCCGTGCGCTACGAGGCTTTGTACCGCAGCATCTGAAGTCGACATAACTCGCAGGAGAATGGCTTGTCCTTGGATTCACCCCTGATTCGACCCTTTGCCGGTCTACGGCCACGTCGTTCGGACGCAGCCGCTGTCGCGGCGCCTCCCTACGATGTTCTCTCGAGCGACGAGGCGCGCCAAGCAGCAATTGGCAAGCCTTTGTCGTTCCTGCACGTATCAAAAGCCGAGATCGACCTGCCGCGCGCGGTCGATCACTACGCGCCCGAGGTATACGCCAAGTCGGCCGAGAATTTCCAGCGCATGATCCAGCTTGGCGTTCTGCAGCGTGACCAGCGCCCGAGCTACTATGCCTATCGCATGATCATGGACGAGCACGTGCAGACCGGTCTGGTGGCTGCCGCATCGGTTGCTGCCTACGAGAGCAACCGCATCCGGAAGCACGAGTACACCCGTCCCGACAAGGAAGACGACCGCGTTCGCCAGATCGAGGCGCTCAACGCGCAAACCGGGCCGGTTCTTCTCGCCCATACGGACGATGAGCAGGCCGAAGCACTGCTCGCGCAGGCGACGGCTGGCCTGCCAGATACGGATGTGCTGACCGACGCTGGTGTCCGCCATCTGCTTTGGTGCATTGACGACGACCGCACGATCGCGCAATTGAGCCAGGTATTCAACCGGATGCCGACGCTTTACATTGCCGATGGTCACCATCGATCAGCGGCTGCGGCGCGCGTCGCGGCCGCACGGCGTCCACCTGCGACGACCGCAGCAACGACGGGGGGCAGCGCCGAGTTCTTTCTCTCGGTGATCTTTCCTGCCCGCCAGATGCGAATCCTGGATTACAACCGGGTTGTGCGTGACCTGAACGGCTACAGCGAGGCGGAATTCCTGGCGGCTGTGGGGCGTTGCTGCAGCGTCCAGCCGTGTACCGAACCCTGCCGCCCGGATCGGCCGACCGTCTGTGGCATGTACCTGAATGGGCGCTGGTATCGACTGGAGTTTCCAGCCGCGTGGCTTTCGTCCGCCGATCCCGCCCATTCGCTCGATGTCTCGTTGCTGGCCGAGAACATACTAGGCCCGGTGCTTGGCATTGGCGATTTGCGTCGCGACACACGCATCGACTTTGTCGGGGGAGGGCGCGGCCTGGCGGAACTGGAGCGACGGGTCGACAGCGCCGAGATGGCCGTTGCCTTCGCCATGTGCCCAACGCCGATGGCGGCATTGATGCGCGTCGCCGACGCTGGCCAGGTGATGCCGCCGAAGTCGACGTGGTTCGACCCCAAGCTGGCCGATGGCCTGGTGTCGCACGTTCTCGATTGAAGTCTTGCCCTGCAATGGCACCAGCGAAGCTTCGCACGCGATGCCTTTCTGCGCCAGGCTGGATCGCCGGGTCGGTTTGTCGACCGCGACCGACAGCAAGGGTCGAGTCTCTGCGCTAGCTTAGTCCGTCTTGCTCTTGATCACCGCGATATGGGGTTTGCCATCGGCGACCTCGCCAATGACCACGGCATGATCGAAGCCTTCCTGCAGGAAAACCGCCAGAACCTCGGTGACGACCTCGGGTGCGCAGGCGAGCAGCAAGCCGCCGCTGGTCTGCGGGTCGGTGAGCAGAGCGCGTTCCGTGTCGCTGAAGTTCTTCCTCGGGAGTTCGACGTAGTCGCTGCAGCCTGCCCAGTTGCGGCCCGAGGCCCCGGTCAGGCAACCGGCATCGGCGTATTCGAGAACGTTCGGGAGAAAGTGCAGCGCGCTGTAATCGATCACCGCCGCGACGTTGGACGCTTTACAGATTTCGCTCAGATGGCCGAGCAGACCGAAGCCGGTGACATCGGTCATCGCGTGCACCCCGGCAAGGCAGGCCAGTGCGCGTCCCGGTGTGTTGATCTGGGTCGCTGAACTGACCATGGCCGAGTACGCGGCCGGGGTCAACAGACCCTTCTTCAGGGCGGCGCTATAGACGCCGATACCCAGTCGCTTGCCGAGAATCAGCTTGTCGCCGGGGCGCGCACCCGCGTTCCGTTTGACATTGTCGGGATGGACCAGCCCGATGGCGACCAGACCGTAGATCGGCTCGACTGAATCGATGGTATGTCCGCCGGCAATCGGAATGCGCGCCTGGGCGCAGATCGATTCGCCGCCGTCGAGGATGCGCCTGATCGTTTCGAGCGGCAGCGTATTAACCGGCATGCCGACGATGGCAAGTGCCAGAAGCGGCAGACCACCCATCGCATAGACGTCGGACAGGGCGTTGGCGGCTGCGATGCAACCAAAGTCGAACGGATCGTCGACGATGGGCATGAAGAAGTCGGTTGTTGCCACCAGCGCCTGCTCGGCGTTGAGTTGATAGACCGCCGCGTCGTCGCTCGTTTCGAGGCCAACCAGAAGTTGTTTGGGAACGATCGCTGGCGAGGTCTTTTTCAGGATCTGTTCGAGTACCGCCGGCGCGATCTTGCAGCCGCAACCGCCGCCGTGGGAAAAGTCGGTCAACCTGAGCGGTTGAGGTGCAGCATCAGGTGTTGCGGGAAGCTCGGTGGTCTTTGGCTTTTTTCTCGGCATGGTCTTATCGGTCCGCACAGCCGTCGCGATCTCGGCGTAGGAAAGGTGAGGGGGATTTGCGTGGACGAAACCCGCTCAGTCGGTTTCAAACCCGGCGTCGTCGATGACTGCGGCAAGGCGCTCCAGGCTGACCAACTGCGGGTCATAAACCACGCGGGCGCTGGCATCGGTCAGCGACACTTCGACCTGGCTGACGCCAACAAGAGCGGCCAGGAGCTGCGTAAGGTTCCTGACACAGCCCTGGCAACTCATTCCGCGCACGGTAAGGACAGCTTCTTCCATTGCATCTCGGCTTTCGAGGGTCGTCATCATTGCGCACGACGAGAGGTCACAAAGTCAAGGTCAACGTCAAGGGTCTGCGCTGCTATCGACCACCGGCTGCGCGCCAGGTGATCACCCCGGCTGAGCGCGACTACGATGCCAGCGTCTGAGCAACAGCGAGTTGGCGACAACGGAGACCGAACTCAGCGCCATTGCCGCTCCTGCCAGCACCGGATTCAGGTAGCCGAAGGCTGCCAGCGGCACGCCGAGCACGTTGTACACAAAAGCGCAGAACAGATTCTGCCTGATTTTTCTCGATGTCGCACGCGAAAGCGAGATGGCCTCGATGATTGCTGTCAGATCATTGCGCAGCAAGGTCAGGTCGGCCGCCTCGATCGCCGCGTCCGAACCGGCACCGATGGCAAAACCTACGTCGGCGGCAGCCAGGGCCGGGGCATCGTTCAGACCGTCGCCCACCATGCCGACCATCGTCTGGCCTTCCTTCAGCGTGCGCACCGCGGCCGCTTTCTCGCCAGGAAGAATGCCCGCGCGATAGTCGTCGATTCCCGCTTGCCGGGCAATCGCCGCAGCGGTCGCCAGATGGTCACCGGTCAGCATGACGATGCGAATCCCCATCGCCTGTAAGCGCTCAACGGCGCTACGCGAGCTCTTGCGCAAGGGGTCGGCAATCGCCAGCAGGGCAAGCGCCTGTCCAGCTTGCCTCGGGCGTGGCTGCTCCGGGGTCAGGCTCTCGGCTTCTGCGCAGAGCACGACCACCGTCTTGCCTTCGTGCTGCAGGGTCTCGATCAGTTCGGCCGGACACGCCGCGCGATCGACAGCCGTCGCGGCACCCAGGCTGAGCCGGCGTCCGGCGACGCAGCCGGTGACGCCCCAACCGGGGATCGCGTGAAACCAGTCGAGCGCTGGCAGGCTCAAGCCCTGCGCCTGCGCCTGGCGCAGGATGGCGCGCGCGAGTGGGTGTTCGGACGCCTGTTCGAGGCTGGCGGCCAGGCGTAGCGCCTCGTCGGCGGTGGCTGCCAGAGCGACCACGTCGGTCAGCGTCGGCTCACCCTGGGTCAGCGTGCCCGTCTTGTCGACGGCGAGGACGCTGATCTGGCCGGCGCGTTCGAGCGCATCGGCGTTCCTTACCAGGATGCCTGCGGCAGCGCCCTGGCCGGTCGCGACGACGATCGCCGTCGGCGTTGCCAGGCCGAGCGCGCACGGACAAGCGATAACCAGCACCGCGACGGCATTGACCAGCGCGGTGCTGAAGACGCCGCTGATCGACCACCAGGCGAGCAGCGTGAGCAAGGCGATCACACAGATGATCGGCACGAAGACCGCCGAAATGCGGTCGGCGAGTTGCTGCACCGCGGCTTTCGACGCTTGCGCCTGGCCAACGAGGCGAATGATTCCGGCGAGTAGCGTTTGTTCGCCGACGCCCGTCGCCCGGCAGCGCAGCATTCCCTGGGCATTGATCGTGGCCGCGAAAACGCGCTCGCCGGCGTGCTTGGCGACCGGCATGCTCTCGCCGGTGAGCATCGCCTCATTGACTGTCGATACGCCATCGACGACTTCGCCGTCAACCGGCAGGCTCTCGCCCGGTCGCACGATGAAGATATCCCCGGGAATCAACAGCGCGGCGTCGATTTCGAACAGTTCTCCGTTGCGTTCGACACGCGCGGTTCTTGGTTGCAGACGAACGAGCTGTTCGATTGCCTCGCTCGTGCGCGCGCGTGCGCGCGCTTCGAGCTGCTTGCCGAGCAGGACGAGCGTGATGACGGCCGCCGAGGCTTCGAAATAGACGTGCAGGTGGGCGAGGCTGGCTAGCGTCACGACGGCACTGAAGAGATAAGCCATCGATGTGCCGAGAGCGACGAGCACATCCATGTTCGCCGCGCCTGAGCGCAGTGCGTTGGCGGCGCCACGATAGAAGCGCCAGCCGATCCAGAACTGCACCGGTGTCGCCAGTGCCAGTTGCAGCCAGCGCGGCAGGAGTTCGTCGTGCATCGACGTCGACGGGTCGAGCATGTGCAGCATCGGCGCAACCAGCGGCAAGGTCAGTCCGATCGCAAAGTAGAGCTGCCGCAGTTCGGCGCGGCGTATTTCGGCCTTCCTTGCCTGTTCTTCGGCGACCGTCGTCGTCACGCGTGGGCGCGCCACGAAGCCCGCGCGGCTGATCGTTGCCAGCAGAAGCTCGAGTCCGGCGAGCTGTGGGACGTAGCGGATATTGGCGCGCTCAGTCGCCAGATTGACGACAGCTTCGACCCCCGGCAAACGGTTGAGCTGCTTCTCGATACGCGCCGAACAAGCAGCACAGGTCATGCCTTCGATCAGCAGCTCGACCGTCTGGGTTGCATCGCCGAGTTCCCCGGGTGCCATCGTCAGGCGCCGAGCAGACGGCGGGTGGTGGTAAAGAGGCCCCAGACGCCGAAGCAAAGGATGAGCACCGCGCTCAGCCAACGCACCGCCGGCAGCCGGGTGTACGCTTGCAGCCGATTGGCGAGCAGGCCTGCGAGAAGCAGGTTGGGCAGCGTACCGATGCCGAAAGCGAGCATCAAGCCGCTGCCGTGCAGCGCAGAGCCGCTCGTCAGCGCATTGGCCAGCGCCGAATAGACCAGTCCGCAGGGGAGCCAGCCCCAGAGCAGGCCGAGGGGAAACGCCTGCGCGGCGCTGCGCGCGGGCAGAAATCTGCGCCCAATCGGTTGCAGGTGACGCCAGAGGTTCTGTCCGAGCCGCTCGGGCCAGGCCAATGCCGAGCCGACACCCATCAGGTAGAAGGCAAGAGCGACCAGCATCAGATTGGCCAGCAGGGACAGGATGAGACGAATCGGTAGCTGCCCCGACAGGGCGATGCTGGCTTCGCCGAGTGCCCCGGCAAGCGCGCCGGCGACACAATATGAAGACACTCGTCCGGCGTTGTACGCCAGGTGCAGAGTGATCGATGATGGTCCGCCGAAGGACAGCGCGCCGACGATTCCGCCGCACATGCCGGCGCAGTGTGTCCCGCCGAGCAGGCCGATCAGCAGCAGGGCAAGGTAAGTGGTTTGCGGCATCAGCGTGGGCGATGCATCGTCGAACACGAAGAGCAGCGATTCTACTCTCTTCCGTCGGCTCGCCGCCGAAGTCGCCTCAAATCACTTTCGAGTAACGCGTGCGCTGCCGATCGGCGCGCAGATAGCGATCAAACACCATCGAAATGGCGCGCACCAGCATGCGTCCGCGCGGCAGGACGCTGATCCACTTATCGTCGATGCGGACCAGGCCGGCCGCCACGAGTTCCTGAAGATCGTCCAGTTCGGTTGCGAAGTACTTGGCGAAATCGATCAGGTGCGCGATCTCGATCGACTCGATAGACAATTCGAAGTGGCACATCAGCGACTGGATGATCGCGCGACGCAGGAGATCGTCCGCATTCAGCTCGATCCCACGATAGACCGGCAAGCTTGCGCTGTCGAGCAGGTCGTAGTACTCGTCGAGCGTCTTGACGTTCTGGCTGTAGGTCGGACCCACCTTGCTGATCGACGAAATGCCGAAGGCCAGCAGGTCGCAGTCGGAGTGCGTTGAATAGCCCTGAAAGTTGCGGTGCAAACGGCCCTGGCGTTGGGCGATTGCCAGCTCGTCATCGGGTTTGGCGAAGTGGTCCATGCCGATGTAGACGTAGCCGGCTTCAGTCATACGCGCGATGGCCAGCGCGAGAATCTGCAGTCGCGCGTCGGGGCTCGGCATGTCGGCTTCGAGTATCCTTCGCTGCGGCTTGAAGAGGCTGGGCAGGTGCGCATAGTTGTAGATCGACACGCGATCGGGGTCAGCCGCAATGATCCGTTCGAGCGTTCGCCCAAAGCCGTGCAGCGTCTGCTTGGGCAGGCCATAGATGAGGTCGATGCTGATCGACTTGAAACGGTTGGCGCGCGCGGCGTCGATCACGGCGAGCGTTTCCTCCTCGCTTTGCACGCGGTTGACCGCCTGTTGCACGGCCGCGTCGAAGTCCTGCACGCCGATGCTCATCCGGTTGAAGCCGAGCTCTCCGAGCAGTTCGACGGTCGCCCGGTCGACCTTGCGCGGATCAACCTCGATCGAGTACTCGCCGCCCTCGATCAGTTTGAAATGGCGGTGTGTAGCCGCCATCAACTGGCGCATTTCGCCGTGCGAAAGAAACGTTGGCGTGCCGCCGCCCCAGTGCAATTGAGCGACTTCGTGGTCGCCACCTTCGAGGAAGCTGCTCTGCAGGGCAAGCTCCTTGGCCAGATAGCGCAGATACTTGGCCGAGCGCCCATGATCCTTCGTGATGATCTTGTTGCAGGCGCAGTAGTAGCAGATGGTGTTGCAGAACGGGATGTGGAAGTACAATGAGAGCTGGCGGCTGATGCCGCCGATGTTGCGTTTGCCTAGCCAAAGCTTGTACGCGTCTGCGCCGAACGCCTCGACGAAGCGGTCGGCTGTCGGGTACGACGTGTAGCGCGGGCCATTGACGTCGAAGCGACGAATGATCTCGGGATCAAACAGAAGGTTTCCAGCGCTGGAGTTCATGGTCCCATGACACAATTGGCCGGCTGAATTATCCGGCGGTGTCGGTCGAACAGGGTTGACGTGGATCAAACGTGGGGTTGAGTGAGAAGGGGTCGGATGCCTACCAATGTCGCGGCGGCCAGGCTGGTTTTAGAAGGAGTGAAAGCGGCCTGCTCCAACTGCAATTTGCGCGAGCTTTGTTTGCCGATTGGCATCGAACCTGCGGATCTCAGGAAGCTTGACGAGTTGGTGTCCACCCGCCGCCGTATGAAGCGCGGCGACTACCTTTACCGCGCTGGCCAGGGATTCGAATCCATCTACGCAATCCGCAGCGGCTTCTTCAAGACCGATGTGCTGATCGAAGATGGGCGCGACCAGGTCACCGGTTTCCAGATGACGGGCGAGTTGCTCGGCCTGGACGGGATCAGCAGCGAGGTTCATACCTGTAACGCGATTGCGCTGGAAGATAGCGAGGTTTGCGCAATACCGTTCTCGCAGCTTGAGGGGCTGTCGCGCCAGATCCATACCCTGCAGCACCATTTTCACAAGGTGATGAGTCGCGAAATCGTTCGTGACCACGGCGTGATGATGTTGCTTGGGACGATGCGCGCCGAAGAAAGGCTGGCTGCCTTTCTGCTCAACCTGTCGCAAAGGTTCAAGGCGCGCGGCTATTCGCCGGCCGAGTTCAACCTGCGCATGTCGCGCGACGAGATTGGGAGCTACCTGGGCTTGAAGCTGGAGACGGTGAGCCGGGCATTTTCCCGTTTTCAGGAAGAGGGACTGCTCTCCGTTCACCAAAGAAAAGTTCGCATTCTGAACACCGCCGGGCTGCGCCGGTTGATGACCCACCAGCGCAGCGACTAGCGCCCATCGACCCGCGCGCGCTTGGCAGCCTGGCCTGCTCTCGCGGCGCTCTTCTTATACGGTCTCAGGTCAGCCAGACAAGCGCGCCGAGCGCACTGCGAGTGAGTGCGACGGACACGATGTAAGCCAAGGCGACGAGCGCTGCGAGCAGGAAGGCAGCGCGCTGGCGCATGGTGCGCGCGCGTTTCAGGGCCATCGTGCCGCAGCCGATATAGACCAGGAGGCCGGTCAGCTTGGCAGTCAACCAGTTGCTGGTCCACGGCCATTGTGCGCTGCTGACGACCATCGCGATGGCGCTGGCGAGAAGGATCGTGTCGATGATGTGTGGCACGACGCGCGCTGCCCGTCGCTGCAGCAGCGTTGATTCGCTCAGCATCCACACGCCGCGCAGAAGGAAACCTGCCGCGCTGAGGACTACGCAAGCGACGTGCAGTTGCTTCAGGAACAGGTAGCTCATTGGCCGCGAGGCCTGTCGCCGGGGCAGTCTGGCGTCATCGCTGGGCGGCGGGTGTCCCGCGGGTGGCGTCGATGGCCTGTCGGTGCCGGCGGTAAAAGCGAACTGCGAGCACGAGGTTGTGCAACAGCCAGGCATTGGCTACGACCAGCGCAAGCCCGGCCGGATAGGCAAACCCCGGCGGCCAGACCGCCGCCGCCAGAAGGAGTAGTAGCGAAACGAAATGGGCCAGCGTTTGCCGCTCGATATGGACCAGCGGGATCACCTTGTTCATGTTTGGCGCCAGCACGCGACCGGCACCATGGTTCTGCAGATGGAGCCAGACGAGGAAGGGCGCGATCTTGTACAGCATGCCGACGATTGCCGTCATGAAACCACCGCCGAGAACCAGGACGCCCGACACCAGCGCCCAGCGGTTGTCGTCGCCGAACTGCGCGCTGCTGTTGGCCAGCAGCCAGAGAATAGCGGCAGCCAGCGTGCTCAGCATCGCGACGCGCCAACAATGCTGAGTCGCGTCGAGACGCGGTCGCTTGCTCAGACGCTGGAGGCGCAGCGTCAGACCAGCAAAGGCGCCGGCGGCAGCCAGCAGCAGTCCGGCCGAAAGCAGCGACACGTTTGCCCAGTCATTGAGCTCGACCAGGGTCCACAGCGCGAGCAGCCCGACAACCGCTGGCGGAAAAGCCTGCGCGAAACGCTCGTGGTAGGGCGGCGTCAACTGGAACATGGGGACAACGACGAAAGCGACCGCACTGAGCAGAACAAGGCCCCAGCCAAGCAAGCCCCAGGCGAGATGAACCGCGGTGAGCGACAGGAAAGGCAGTTGGTTCGAGCCTTCACCGGTCAGCGCGTACACCAGCAGCAGGCCGAGGATGGTCGTTACGCCCAGCCCGCTCAAGGCCAGTTTGATCCCGCGGATCGTCGGGCTGGTCGTCGGCACCGCATACAGCGCGTGCGTGGCCGCTGTGAGGAAGATGAGCAAGCCTCCGGCGAGCAAGGTCGCAGCCGCGAGCAGGGCGACCGTGTGCTGCACGAGCAAGCCGCCAGCAAGCAGGCAGGCGCCACACAGCAGGCTCGCGTGTACCAGGCGGGCAACGAGTAGCGGCCGTAGCATATTCGCCCCGGCGACCACCGGCAGGATTTGCAGCAAGGCGCCGAGCATCGCCTGCAGCATGAAGCCGACAGTGATCAAATGGGTGACGGCGAGGACAGCCGGTGTCCAACGCGAAGCGAGTGCCGCTGGCCCGCTCGCCAAGAGCAGCACGCCGGCGAGAACACCGAACACGGGTGCGGTCAGGAAGAAGCGGAACGGTGCGGCGAAAGGCGGTGCCTGATCAAACGAGAGCAGTGCCTGCATCACTGCGTTCGATGAGTGATCAGAACGGCAACCGAGCCGTCCGGGCGGAACTCCGTCTGCCAGCAGAAGCCATTGATTTCGAGCGCTCGGTAGAGTGGAAAAGGTTCGCGCGGCAGCAGGACGAGCAAGCTTTTCGTTCTTTCCAGTTGATCGAGCGCTTCCATCGTCCGGACAAAAGGTTCCGGCGGCTCGTAACCGCGGACGTCGAGTACCGCATCGGCATCCGCGCGGCTCATTCCGCTCCCTGCCCCGGCTGCTCGATGGACTGCTTGAGCTGTTGCACAATCGCTTCGAGTTGATCGGCCAACTGCTCGTCGCACATCGGGTAGAGCACGTTCTCCTCCTTGACGTTGTGTTGCTGCATCATGATCAGCAGCGTTTCCGCGTTTCCCGCGTACTCTTCGCCATCGTGCGCGGCCAGGGCAGACTCGGCAGCGGCGAGCAACTGGCGCATTTGCGCGTGTTCGAGGCGCATGACTTGCGTCGGCCCCAGATGGATTCCGGTACGCTGCTCGAAGAGCGGAAAAAGGAACGACTCTTCGGCCGAAAAATGCACCAACATCGCTTCGCGAAAGCGGGCGAAGGCGTCCAGGGCGGTGCCCCAGGCGCTATTGGCGGCTGCCCGCTCGGCGGCGGCGAGCAGATCATCGCAGGAGCGGTGATGCCGCGCCATGACGTCTCTAATCCCTTGCATGAAAAACCTCGTCGAAAGAAGCTGCTGATTGGTGAGCGCGGCAACGCAAGCTTATCCGGGCCAGCCCAAAGCTGGCCAAGGCATCGTTGGCCTGGGTCGACTGGGCACGCGTCGACAGGCGACCAGCGAACCCGTGCGCGGCGCTTGCGGTGTTCCACTTACCCGGATCGAATGATGCCCGTGAACGCGCCAATGGTCGAGAGGACATTATGCCGCAAGGCTGGCCACCACCGCCAGACGGACCACCGGCGACGGAAGGGTCGCATTGAGCGATAATCCGGGTGCACGCGGATGCCAGCAAACCGTCTGTGCAATGCCGGATTCGGGTACGTGTCGGCGAGTTGCCGCCACTGATCGACGCCCTGCCTGTCTGGCACTGGCCTGATTTCAGGAGATATCTCGATGGATGTGATGTTGCCGCGCATGAGTTGCAGGCTTCGACCACGCGGCTGGCCGCTTGTTGCACTGCTGTGCTGCGCTGCCGTTCTGTCGGCGTGCACGAGCAATCAGGCAAAAACCTCGATGCTGCAGGCACCGGAGGTTGGCGATGCCGCGCTATAAGTCGATTGCCGTCGCTCGCTTCGCCGGCGTACAGGGCGATGTGCTCGCCAACGAGCTGGAAGCCGCTCTGGTCAACGCCCGAGTACAGGACAAGCCCGTCTACCGATTGGTTGCCCGGAGCGGTGAGCTGCGCCACCCTGGTGGCGACTTGCGCAGCCTGGCGCCGGCGGCCAAGTCGCTGAAGGCAGATGCCATCCTCGCCGGCGAAGTTCTTCACGCGCGTTTTCAGGACGACCGGCGCCAGGAGAAGGAATACGTCTGCGACCAGTCGGAGAATCCGAAGAAGTTTGTTTCGAAATGCATTTCGGGTCATTACGCAATGAAGACCTGCATCGACCGCACGGCAAACCTGCAAGTTCAGGTTGGCCTGGTCGACGCGCAGACGGCCAAGCAGGTGTACGCGGAGAGCATCAGCCGCAGCCGCAAGGACTCGGCTTGCCAGGGCGCTCCGCAGGACGGGACGGCGATGCTTGGCGAATTGCAGGAGGAAGTCGTCGACCAGATCAAGCGCAAGATCGTTCGGCACGATAAGGTGGTGAGCCTGGAGCGGATGGACGCCGGCGACGACCTGCCGGATGGCGGTGCCGGCCAGCGCTTTGCAGGTGCTATCCGGTTTGCTCGCGAAGGTCGCATGGATCGTGCCTGCGCGATGTTCGCCGAGATTCACGAAAGCGACAAACGGTCGGTGGCGCTCAACGACAACCTGGGCGTCTGTGAGGAAGCGGCTGGCGCGTTCTGGCAGGCGGACGAATACTACCGGATCGCCGATCGTCTGAGTAGCGCGCCAAACAAGCTGCTGACCGCCGCGCTCGAGCGGAACGCCGGCAATCTGAAGAAGGCCGGGAACCTCGCACGCCATCGATCGGAGCTGCTGCCCGGCGGCACCGGTGAGACTGCGGCGGCACGTCCGTTGGCGACGCCGATTCCTGGCAAGAAACCGTCGGGGAACACGTCGGCAAGCGGTAAGCTTGCAGCGACGGCGCTTGCACCAATGGCGCCCAAGGTGAGCGCAGACATGTTGATGCTTGGCCGGCGAACGGCTTTGGTGATCGGCAACACGTCCTATCGGCGGGGTGCGCTGCTCAATCCGGTCAACGACGCACGTGCGATCGCCGCCGAGTTGCGCCGGTTGCAGTTCCAGGTCATCCAGGTTGAAGATGCGAGCTTCAGCAAGATGGGCCTGGCGATCGAGGAATTCGGTCGCGCCATCAAGGAGGGTGGGGTGGCATTCGTTTTCTACGCTGGGCACGGGATGCAGGTCAAGGGCGAGAATTTCCTGATCCCGGTCGACGCCGACCTGAAGAGCGAACGCGATGTCCCCTGCAAGACCATCGCTCCTGGGCAGATACTGAGCAAGCTCGAGGACGCCGGATCACGCGTCAATCTCGTCGTTCTCGATGCTTGCCGGGACAAGCCGTTTGCCCGTTCATGGCGGTCGACGCGCGGCGGTCTGGCATCGGTCGACGCGCCGGCGGGAACGCTGATGGCTTTTGCGACCGCGCCGGGCAAGACGGCGGCGGATGGTAGCGGTGCCAATGGCCTGTACACCAGTCACTTGCTGAGGGAAATGGGCGTGCCGAATCAGAAGATCGAGGATGCGCTGAAAAACGCGCGCAAGGCGGTCGCCAAAGCGTCCAACAGCGAACAGATTCCCTGGGAGTCGTCGTCCCTGACCGGCGACTTCTACTTCAAAGTGGCCGTTGACCAACGGAATTAGCCGTTCGGGCGCGCCGCAGCCAGGCGCAGGCACTCCCTCTGAAGAAGACAAAGCCATGCCGCATCTCATCCTGTCCAATGCCTCGCTCGCTTTCGGCGACATTCCTCTGCTCGATCACGCTGAGTTCCAGCTTGACGCCGGCGAGCGGGTCGCCTTGATCGGGCGCAATGGAACCGGCAAGTCGTCGCTGCTCGCTGCCTTGGCCGGCAACGGTGGTCTGGATGAGGGCGAGGTCTGGCGGCAACCGGGTTTGCGCCTGGGCTACGTACCGCAGGAGCCGCCGTTCGAAGCCCACCTGACCGTCTTCGAGGCAGTTGTCGCCGGCATGGGCGAACTGTCGGCGCTGCTCGGCGAATACCATGCGGTGTCGCACGCACTGGGTGAGGCGGGGAGCGATCAGGCGGCTCTGCTTGACCGCATGCAGGCCTTGCAGAGTGCGCTCGAAGCGCGCCACGCGTGGTCGTTCGAAGCGCAGGCTGAGAAGGCCATTCAGCGCTTGTCCTTGGACCCCGAGGCACTCGTCGGAACCTTGTCGGGAGGGCAGAAGAAGCGCTTGGCGCTGGCCCAGGCGCTGGCCATTTCGCCGGAGGTGCTGCTCCTCGACGAACCGACCAATCATCTCGATTTTGCTGCCATCGAGTGGCTGGAGGACATGCTGCTGGCTTCCGGCGTGACGCTCCTGTTCATTACCCACGACCGACGTTTCCTCGAGCGGCTGGCGACGCGAATCGTCGAACTCGATCGCGGCGCCCTGGTCTCCTTCCCCGGCAGCTTTACCGAGTATCAGGCACGCAAGCACGCGATGCTGCACGATGAAGCACTGAGCAATGCTCGTTTCGACAAGTTCCTTGCCCAGGAGGAGGTCTGGATCAGGCAGGGAATCAAGGCGCGCCGAACGCGCAACGAGGGACGCGTCCTGCGCCTCGAGCGCTTGCGGCGCGAGCGCGCCGCGCGCCGCGAGCGTCAGGGCAAGGTCGACCTGGCGCTCGACGCCGGCGAGCGCAGTGGGAAGTTGGTAGCGGCGCTCGATGGCGTCAGCAAGTCGTTCGGCGACAGGGTGATCGTGCGCGACTTCTCGTGCCGCCTGCAGCGCGGCGACAAGGTTGGCATCATCGGTCCCAATGGCGCCGGCAAGACGACGCTCTTGCGCCTGATTCTTGGCGAACTGCCGCCCGATCAGGGAGTCGTGCACCTCGGCACGAAGGTCCAGGTCGCCTACTTTGACCAGTTTCGCGCTGCCCTTGACGAGAATGCGGCCTTGGTCGAGGTCATTTCGCCCGGTGGCGACTACGTCGACATTGGCGGCCGGAAGAAGCATGTCATCAGTTACCTGGGCGACTTCCTCTTCCCGCCGCAGCGGGCGCGCGCGCCGGTCAGCTCGCTCTCCGGCGGCGAACGCAATCGTCTGCTGCTCGCCCGCTTGTTTGCCCGGCCGGCAAACGTCCTCGTGCTCGACGAACCGACCAACGACCTGGACATCGACACGCTGGAGTTGTTGGAGGAACTCCTGCAGGATTACAGCGGAACGCTGTTCCTGGTCAGCCATGATCGCGCCTTTCTCGACGATGTGGTGACGCAAACCATTGCGCCACAAGGCGACGGCAGGTGGCGTGAGTACGCTGGCGGCTATCAGGAGTGGGCCGATCACCAGACCGAGCTACGTCGCCAGGAAGCCCAGACTGCCTCGGCGGTCGGCAGGCGCGACGCCGCGCCAAGTGCGGCTGCTGCTGCGGCGAGCCGGCAGAAAGCGGTGCCGGCCGGCAGGCTGTCGTGGAAGGAAGCGCGCGAACTTGCCGAGTTGCCGGGCAAGATAGCGGCGCTTGAAGCCGAGCAGCGAGCGATCGGCGAAAAACTTGCCGACCCGTTGTTTTACCGCTCGCAGGGGTCCGAAGTGCAGCGCCTGTCGGATCGCCTGAACGAAATCGATGACCAACTGCTGGCTTTGCTCGAACGCTGGGAAGCGCTCGAAGCCTAGCCCGGAGGACACAAACACAAATGGAGAGAAGAGATCATGGCCGTCGCGCCCGAAACTGCCATCATGGCGCTTTACTGCGATTTCGAGAACGTGGCGCTTGGCGTACGCGACGCCAAGTACGACAAGTTCGACATCAAGCCCGTCCTCGAGCGGCTGCTGCTCAAAGGCAGTATCGTCGTCAAGAAGGCGTATTGTGATTGGGAGCGGTACAAGGGCTTCAAGTCAACGATGCACGAGGCGAGTTTCGAGCTGATCGAAATCCCGCATCTGCGCCAGTCGGGCAAGAACTCGGCCGACATCCGGCTCGTGGTCGACGCGCTTGACCTGTGCTACACCAAGGCGCACGTCGACACCTTCGTCATCATCAGCGGCGATTCGGACTTCTCGCCGCTGGTTTCCAAGCTGCGCGAGAATGCCAAGTACGTCATCGGCGTCGGCGTCAAGCAATCGACTTCCGACCTGCTGATCGGAAACTGCGATGAGTTCATCTTCTACGACGACCTGGTTCGCGAAAGCCAGCGTGCAGCCCGGCGCGACTCCAAGGAAGCGCAACCTGTCGTCAAGCGCAGCCCGGAAGAGGATGCGCAACGTAAGGCCGAACTCGAAGCACGCCGAAGCAAGGCGATCGAGCTGGCGGTGGCGACGCTTGACGCACTGGTTGCCGAACGCGGCGACAGCAGCAAGATCTGGGCCTCGATGCTCAAGGAAGCGGTCAAACGACGCAAGCCCGATTTCAGCGAGTCGTACTACGGATTTCGTGCCTTCGGCAATCTGCTCGAGGAAGCGCAGGCGCGCGGGTTGCTGGAAATTGGCCGTGACGAAAAGTCCGGGACCTACGTGATCCGCAACAATACGGTGACCGTAGTGGCGGAGGCGCCGACCGGCGAGCCGGCTGGCGAAGCGCTGCCGGCAGTGGGCGTGCCGTCCGCTGACATATCGACCAGCGAAGAGCCGCCGGATGCCGCCGGCGGACTTGCCGAGCGTAGCGAGTCAAGTGCGGCGAGCGAGGGAGAAGGCAAGGCGCGCAGCGCGCGCAAGACTGCCGACAAGGGCGTCAAGCGCGCGCGTGGCGGGCGCGCGAGCAAGGGCGCAACGCCAGCCGATGAGAAGCCGCCGGTTGCTGCTTCTGCCGACGAGACGAGCGCGTACGAACAGCCGCGGCCGAGCGAAGCCGCCGCGCCCGAACCGGGGCCAGCGCCGATGACCAGCATGGCCCCCGTTGATGCTGCATACGCCGCTGCAGAGGCGGTCGGCGGAGCGGCCGGCGAAGGGTCTGCCGACGTAGTGGGTGAAGCACCGCCGGGCGAACAGGCGGCTGGCTCGGCGGAGGTCGGCGCGGCCGAGCGTGCCGAGCCCGTGCGCAAAGCGCCGGCGCGCAGCCGGCGGCCGCGCAAGCCGAAGGTCGTCGAGGGGGGCAGCTAAGGCGATTTCTTGCGAGTCGTCATCCCGGGCAGGCCGGTCGAATCAGGATGTCCCACTTGGCCAGGAGCGGGTTTCTTTGCAGGCGGGACTCGACAGCGTGCATGGCGTCCTTGGCTGCGATGATTCATTTTTCGTAGACGATGCGGTTCGCTTCGACGACGGGATGAATGTTTTTTCAGGTCATGCGCCTGGCCCACTGAGATCCACCGGATTCCATTTGCTGTAGCACGGCGGACGGTCGAGGAGGCGGATGAACTTGTCGATGTGGTCGGCGAACTCGACCAAGCGCTTGAGGAATTGCGTGCGTCGGGCATGGCTCTCCGCTCCGTCATCGGCCTGGCACTGGAGGTGCGTGGCGCGAGCACGCGCTTCGGAGGCCGGACGCTCCCACCACGCGCCGAGACTGTCGACGAGTAAATCGCTGGTCTTCGTCGAGCTTGCAAAGGGCAGATGGAGGAACGCACTGTCTTCATTGATGACACCCAATGGAGTGTGTTTCTCCTCGCATCCCATGTCGTCGTCGGCTGCGGCTGTCGCCCCGCGTCTTGTTGCCGCGCGAGTCGTCGCCAATATCCACGGTCACCTTGCAGTCCATGCCCAAGCGCATTTCCGCTTCATTTTGGCAATCGCGATCAAGTTTGCGCGCGTCCCGCCAAATCAACTCATCCGGCGTCAGATCCCCTTTGGTTGCATTGCTGCTCGTCCTGCTCGTATCCTCTAGCATGGTGTTTCTCCGCTGGGGTGACTTCGCGTATTGACAACCCGATTTCATCAGAGGTACGCCACCCGATCAACTCGCGCTCGCGCCTCTATACAACCGAGATCCATCAGAGCTCGGACTGACGAAACGACTTCGCCATGGCCATCTACTCCGAATACGACACGGCGCCCATTTACGCCGCCGCGAAACTCTTTTGTGAGCGCTGCCTCATCGCGGACGGATCTCTGCTCGGCGACGGGCCTCTTTGGACGCCGGAGAATCTGAGGCGCCTGCACGACGCGTTTGTGAAGGATCCGGACGAGGGCGACAGGTCGTTCACGGACAAGTTCAGGGACCAGATCGCCAAGGCGGGGGAGCCCTCCGTCGCGCGCCTCGCCGCCGAGGTGGTCGCTGTCCATTTCCTTTTCCCCTCTAACGTTGGCCGCGACCGGAAGAGCGCCCTCGTCGCCGAGATTCTCGCCTGGGGCGGGGCTACGCTTACCGAAGGAAACGTGCTCGAGCCTGCCTTTCTGCGGGGAATCGGCAGTGGCGGTCAGGGCTACAACGCCCGCCGGTTCTTGGAGATTGCTTTCCTGATCGAGTTCGCCCTCGAGTGGAAACAGCGGCCCCTCGCAAGCAGGGTCTCGGCACTGGCCGACCCGTGGGCGTTCATGGCCGCCGTGGACGCGGTCGAGGGGGCCGAGACAAGGCAGCTTCGGCACATGCTTGTTCACCTGACGCACCCCGAATCCTTCGAGCGCATCGCCAGCAGGGAGCACAAGCGTCGCGTTGCCGCAGCGTTCTCGTCCCTGCTCGGAGGCAACGCCCCGGACGACGTCGACCGCTGCCTGCTCGCCGTCAGGCAGGTACTGGAGCAGCTTCTCGGGCGCAAGAACTTCGACTTCTACTGGCCCCCGCTGGTGGATGTCTGGAACGACCAGGGCGACGCTGGCGACGCCGGCATTCCGCTGGACGCCCTCCGGCACAAGCGGCAGATCGTCCTGTACGGTCCGCCGGGAACCGGGAAGACCTATCGCGCCAAGAGCATCGCTGAACGGCTGATTCGCCCCGCGCTGCTCGCCGCAATGGGGCCCCACGACTACTTCGGACGGCAGGCAGAGGTCGCCGACGGTATCCAACGCAGGACCCACCGTCTGCAGTTGCATCCCGCCTACGGCTACGAGGATTTCATCCGCGGGCTGCATATCGACGGGAGAGGCGGGACGGAATACCGCCCCGGCTATCTTCCCAGGCTCGTCGCGGAGATGGCGAGGGACGACCCGTCGATACCCCATGTCCTCATCCTCGACGAGATGAACCGCGCCGACCTGAGCCGCACGCTTGGTGAAGCGTTCTCGCTGCTGGAGGACCGCGGGCAGAACATCGAACTGCCCGGGGCCGGTGCCGACGGGCGGACGACGACCCTCGGCATTCCCGAGAATCTCTACGTCATCGGCACGATGAACCTCATCGATCAGTCCGTGGAGCAGATGGACTTCGCCCTCCGCCGCCGCTTCCTTTGGGTGCGTTGCTCATTCGATCGCGTAGCCCTCGTGTCCGCCTCGAAGGCGCGCTGGGAGCGGGCGGGAGGACGGATCGCGTGGGAGCGCGTGGCGTCCGACTTCGAGCGCCTGGCGATGGCCGCAGAGGCACTCAACCGAGAGATCGCGGACAGTCCTCTTCTCGGGTCTCAATACGAGATCGGGCACGCCTACCTGCTCGACGCCGTCTCCTTCCTGCGCGAGGACATGGGTCCCGCTCCGCGGACCTTCCTTTGGGCGAACGACCGCGCGAAACGCCCGGTGGAGCAGACCTGGGAACTTTCCCTCAGACCCCTCCTTGAGGAATACCTGGCGGGACTGGACGCCCGCAGCCGGAAATCGGAACTCGCCAAGCTTCAGGCCGTTTTCCTTCGCCCGCCGGTGGTGAGCGATTGACGCTCTCGGTCAGGGACTGCTCGCCGTTCGCTCCGGCTCCGTCGGCGGCCGACGCGGCATGGCTGTCGCGGCTCGCCTTGGCCTCCCGGGGAGGGGATTTGGTTCTCCGGCTTGAGCAAGGCCGAGAGGACGAGCCGGTCGTCAGGTGCGACGAGTTCGGCTCTTGGTGGGCAGGCAGGTACGTCGGCAGCCTCACCTTCGAGGGGCGGCGGCTGGACATCCTCCCCAGGTTTGGCGAGGAGACCCTGCGTGCGTGGATCGCCGGGGCCTTCAACCTGGCTCTCGTGGACACGCCAGGCCGTCTTGGCGGCGACGACTCCTTTGTCGCCCGCCTCCTTGCAGCGGTCTGGTCGCGCGCCTTCGTCGCAGCGGCGCGGCACGGCGCTCCCGCGCTTCGCGCCGACGTGAGGGAGAGCGGGCTGACCGTACGCGGACGGATCGACGTTCCTGCGACCGTCAGGCTCAGGGCGTTCCAGGTGCCGGGTGTGGCCTCGGTCAGGCGGGAAAAGTCCCTCGACCACGCCGTTACGGCCGCCATCGTGGCGGCGTGGGCGGAGCTCTCGCAAGCGGTTGGCCACGGCGGTTGGCTGCCGGATCGGCTGGGGGAAATCGTCCCGCACATGGTGGCCGCCGTGGGGGTACGTCCGCGGGTTCCGACGCGGGAGGAGATAGACCGCGTGCGGCTGACGCCCATCACGGCCGGATTCAGGCCGGTGGCCGAACTCTCCGCCAGAATCGCGGCCCGGCGGGGCCTCTCGCCGCGTTCGTCGGACGACGGCGAATGCAAGGGGGTCCTGCTCGACGTGGCAGAACTTTGGGAACTGTACGTCCTTGGCGCCATCCGGCGGGCCTGGCCGGACGCTGACGTTCTGCACGGGGCGAGGGAGGCGGGAGAGTCCCGCCCGCTTCTGCGCAACGCCTCCGGGCATGGGCTCGGAACGATGAAGCCCGACGCCGTGATCCGAGAGGGCGAGCGGGTGCTGCTGGTGGCCGACGCAAAATACAAGACACTCCAACCCGCTGTCCGGGTCGCCGTGCCGCAAAGGGAGGATCTCTACCAAATGGCCGCCTACCTCGGCCGCTGGGGCGCCGCCGGCATCCTGCTCTACCCGGAGGATCCTGCAGCGCCGAGGACGCCCCCGGCGGAAGCGGGAAGCCCGTGGGTGCTGGCGGACGGAACGGCCGTGTCTTTCGCCGCGCTCCCTGCCGGTGTCGATGCCGCCGCGGCCAAACTGCGGGGAATTGTCCGGCTCACCTCCCGATCAAGCTTGAACGGCCGGCTGGCGGCCTGTGGATGAATCAATGAAAAGCGCGCTGTTCGTCGAGTTCGACAACGTCTATTCCGGTCTCAGGCAACTCGACCACGCCTACGCTGACCGTTTCGCCCACCATCCCGCGCAGTGGATGGAGTGATTGATCGGCCCGCTCGGCCTCCCGGAGCATTCGTCGAAGGAGGCACGGCAGCGCGTGCTGGTGCGTCGCTGCTACCTCAACCCCCAGGCGAATCGGCGTTTCCGCCCCTCCTTCAACCTGGCCGGCTTCGAGGTCGTGGACTGCCAGGACGACTTCGTCAGGAACGCCCTCGGATTCGACGACGAGCTCGAGGCAAAGCCAGCTCCGCCACCCGAAACGCCGCAGGCCGAGGGCACGGACGCCTCGTCTTGGGGCGGCTGGTGGGTTCAGGTCCTTTCTGGAATCCAAGGGGTTTGCCCCGCTGGGGATTTGCTGGGAGAGAGGCACCGACCGGAGTTTGAAGCTGCGAGCCGCAGAAAGTGAAAGACCCCGCAGGTTTCCCTCCGGGGTCTTTTTTCGGGCTTGGGAGCCGTCAGGTGTTCAAGCTGTCAACCGAACGTGGACGCGTGTCGCGGCTTTCCTCGTCGGTGTGGCTTGCCTTCTCGGCGGTCCTTCTCAGGCGGCTGCCTGCGCCGGAATGTGTCCGGCAGTCCGCACGATTCTGTTCTGCGTATCGACGTAGATCAGTTGCGGCGCATAGCGGCTCAGTTCAAGCTCACTATAGACGGCAAAGCTGGCAATGATCAGCAAGTCACCCGGCGCCGCGCGTCGGGCGGCGGATCCGTTAACCGAGATGACTCCCGATCCGCGTTCGGCGCGAATCGCATAGGTGGTGAAGCGTTCGCCATTGCTGACGTTCCAAACGTCGATCTGCTCGTACTCGCGGATATTCGAGGCATCAAGCAGATCTTCGTCGATAGCGCATGAACCTTCGTAGTGAAGCTCGGCGTGCGTCGCGGTTACGCGGTGCAGCTTGGACTTCAGCATCGTTCTCTGCATGGAGTCACCGATCTAGTGGGGGAGGGGAAGCGCATTGTAGCGGCTAATAGGCGCATGTCAACGGCCGCTCGGGACGTCGATTTCAACGTTGTCGATCAACCTGGCGGCGCCCAAACGGCTGGCTGCAAGCACGACCAAGGCTTCCTTTTCGTCTGCTTCGGGCGGTTGCAGATCGCTTTGCCGGCGTACGGCGACGTAGTCCGTTCGCCATCCATTGCGCTCGAGTTCGGCAAAGGCGTCTTCCTCCAGCACGCTGTAGTTTCGTGCCCCGGCCGATACGGCGTTCGCGATCGCCGCGAGCTGGCGATGCAGACGCGGCGCTTCGGCGCGCTCGGCTGGCGACAGATAGGCGTTACGCGACGACAGCGCGAGACCGCAAGCGTCGCGCACCGTTTCTCCGCCGACGATCTCGATCGGCAGCGCCAGTTGTTGCGTCATGTTGCGCAGGATGAACAGTTGCTGATAGTCCTTCTTGCCGAACAGCGCGACTTGCGGCTGGACAATGTTGAACAGTTTGAGGACGACGGTCGCCACGCCGCGGAAATGGCCGGGCCGAAACTCACCGTCAAGCTGATGCTGGACCTCTGGCGGGTCGACGTAATACTGCTGCGCCGTTGGGTAAAGGTCGGACTCGGCAGGCGCGAAAAGGACATCGACCTGAGCTGCAACAAGCTGCGCGCAGTCGGCCTCGAGCGTACGCGGATAACGATCGAAGTCGTCGCTCGGTCCGAACTGCAAGCGGTTGACAAAGATGCTGGCGACGACCAGATCGCCAAGCTGGCGCGCTTGTTTCATCAGCGCGATGTGCCCGGCGTGCAGATTTCCCATGGTCGGCACGAAGGCAATCCGGCGGTGGCCCTTGAGTGCTTGGCGAAGGTCGGCGATCGACGAATGAATCTGCATGGCGGTGCGTGGCCTTTGTTCTTGATCAAGCGGTCGAGGGGGAATTGTTTCCGGGCGGGTGTCGGCAACGGCATTGCCGGTCAGTTCGGGCGGGCGGTAGGTATGACCTGAGGCCGGCGATCGATGATCGCCGGCGCACGTTCAGTAGCAGTGTTCCGGGCCTGGGAAGCTTCCGTCCTTGACGGCCGTGGCGTAGGCCGCGATGGCGTCGCCGATGGAGGGCTGGCCGGCCATGAAATTGCGGACAAAACGGGCCTTGCGACCGCTTGACACGTCGAGCATGTCGTACAGAACGAGGACCTGGCCCGAGCAGTGGCGGCTGGCGCCGATGCCGATGGTGGGGATGGCGAGGCGATCGGTGGTCTCGGCCGCCAGTGCTTCCGGGATGGCTTCAAGCACAATCAGCGAAGCGCCAGCCTCCTGCTGGGCGAGCGCATCCCTGATCAGGCGTGCGGCACCCGAGTCGTCGCGGCCCTGGATGCGGTAGCCGCCGAGCTGGTGGACCGACTGCGGTGTCAAGCCGACGTGCGCGCAGACGGGAATGCCACGCGCGGTAAGGAAGCGTGTCGTTTCAGCCATCTCGACGCCGCCTTCCAGCTTCACCATCTGGGCACCGGCCGCCATCAGGTGAACCGCGTTGCGCATCGCCTGCGCCGGGCTTTCCTGAAAGCTGCCGAAAGGCATGTCGGCAACGAGCAGCGCGCGCTGGCTGCCGCGAGCGACGGCTGCCGTGTGATACGCGATGTCGGACACGCTTACCGGCAGCGTCGAGTCGTGGCCTTGAACGACCATGCCGAGCGAATCGCCGACGAGCAGGACGTCGATTCCAGCGGCATCGCAGATCCTGGCAAAGCTCGCGTCATAGCAGGTCAGAACAGCGATCTTTTCGCCGCTGGCACGCATCCTGGCAAGCTCGACGAGCGTTACTCGGCGCGTCACGACATGGGTGGACATGGCCTCACTCTCCTCGGTTGAAGTATTCGCGGTGTCCGCGCATGGCCTCGATGCGCGTGACCAACAATTGAAAATCGTCGTCGCGGTCGACGAAGTTGATGTTCTCGGAATTCACCACCATTACCGGTGCAGCATCATAGTTATGAAAGAAGCGAGTGTAGCTCTCGGCAAGAATCGTCAGGTAAGCATCGCCGATGCTGCGCTCGATCTCCACCCCGCGCTTGCGGACGCGGGCGATCAGCGTTTCCGGTGTAGCCTGCAGATAGATCACCAGGCTTGGCGCGCGCCCTTGCGGCGGCGCCAGCATGTCGTGGACCTTGCGATAGAGGCCGTACTCGTCGTCGCTCAGCGTCAGGCGGGCGAACAAGGCATCCTTTTCGAGCAGATAATCGGCAACGACCGGACGCGTCAGGAGATCGGCTTGCGGCAAGTCACGCAAATGCTCGACCCGCTGGAAAAGGAAGGCAAGCTGCGTTGCCAGTGCGAAGCGCTGCTGGTCCTGGTAGAAACGGTTCAGGAAGGGATTGGCTTCCGGTTGATCGAGCAGTGCCTGGCCGCCCAGGTAGTCGGCAAGACGGCGGGTAAGACTGGTCTTGCCGACGCCGATCGGGCCTTCAACAACAATATGGCGGGCACTGCTCAGGGTATTGCGCGAGGACATGAGAAGGTCGGTGGTCGAGAACGAGTGAAGGGTCGGGTAAAGGCAGGCTTGGCTGGGCATATCAGCCCACTGCTCAAGGTCACTAGCGCACGACCTCTTGCGGCACACGCCTGTTTTGTCATGGGGTCGGTGCGGGGTGCTGTTCAACGACGGCGCGTATACTAGGATACTAGGATACCGAGTGGAAAGGCCGGATAGTCACGTCTGCGCGCGTTTGGCAAAAAAAAGAGCGGGAGCAGACGCCGTGCGTCCTCATGCCGGTGAAGCAATGGCAAGCACCGGCGCAGAATCAGCAGGCGCAGCTCGAGCGCCGCGCGGCACTCGCCGTCAGCGCGCCTGCTCCGTCACAAGCTGGTACAGACGAGTTTTCATCTGGTGCGTTATTCAACCAGAACTTGATGGAGACGATTGATGAAAGCCTGCGCTGTGCCCTTGCTTGTTGCCGTACTCATGTTGACCGGCTGTATCGTCGTTCCCGCTGAGCCCGCGTATGTCGGCCCGCCGCGTGTCCATGTGAGACCTCCAGCCGTTTACGTCGTTCCCGGCGGCGGATACTACAGCCATCGGCGCGACCACGACCCGTATTGGGGGCGCGGTTACCGCCGCGACTATTGAGCGGTTGGTGCTTCGGCTGTCAGCGGGTGAGCCTTTCAATCCGCTGGCGGCTGACTGCCGGCAGCCAGGCGGCGGCGTAGCCGCGCCCCGGGATGCGGCAGTCTGGTGCGATCTCGAGTAGCGGAGCGATGACGAAGGCGCGCAGGTGCATGCGCGGGTGCGGCAGACACAGACGCTGCGTGACCAGCGTGCGGTCGTCGTAGAGGAGCAGGTCGAGGTCGAGCGTGCGGGGAGAGTTGCGATACGTCCGCTGGCGGCCAAACTGCCGTTCGATGGCAAACAGCGCTTCAAGCAGGTCGGCCGGGGAAAGCTCGGTTTCCAGCGCGGCGACGGCGTTGATGAAATCGGGTTGGCTGCGAATTCCGATTGGCGCCGTGCGATAGAGCGACGACAGGCGGAGCAGCCGGAAACCAGCTTGCCGGGCGAGCGCTGCGCCCGCCGTCTCGACCTGCAGCACCGGGTTTGCCAGGTTGGCACCAAGGGCGACATAGGCCAAGTGTTGCGTCCCCTGATCGCGCATCGAAGGGTGCGTGTGCGTTTCCGTCTGAGTTTGCTGAGCAAGCTCGGCCTTCATCCAGCCGGTCCTTGTTGCCACAGGATGGTGGCCAGGTCGGCTTGTACCAATCGCTGGGCGGAGCGGCTGGCCGAGCGCCGCCCGGCAGCGCAGCGGCCGATCATCAATCAGTCTTTTCGACCCCTGATGCCCGCACCGAGCGTCGCCGCCGGCGACGTTTCCTGGTCGTTTCGCCTGCCTGTCCGAGCACCATCGAAGCACGGCTTTCATCGTCGGCGTGGAGAAAATCGGTCCACCAGTTGCCAATCTCACTTTCTACTTCGCCCGCCAGCGTGCGCAAGAGGAGGAAATCATAGCCTGCCTTGAAGCGCGGCTGCTGCAGTATGCCGTATGCGCGTTTCCCTGAGCGCTGTTGAAAACGCGGCTGCAGGGCCCAGATGTCCTTCATGTCGCCAGCAATACGCCGGGTGATGGCGAGTTTCTCGCCTTGCACTTCGATCACTTCGTCCATTGCCTGAAAAAACAGGACGTGGCTGCTGGGTGACTCGGCATCCTTCTGCAGCGCGGCCCACTTGGCGAGCACCTCGTGCCAGAGCAGGCTTGCAAAGAGGAAGCCGGGCGAAACAGGCTTTCCTTCGCGGACACGCTGATCGGTCGTCTCCAGAGCCAGTATGACGAAGCGCTCACCGACCGGATGCTCGAGGATCACATCGAGCAACGGCAGCAAACCACGGTGCAGCCCTTCTTCGCGCAGTTGACTGACGCAGCGCACGGCATGGCCCGAGGTCAGCAGTTTGAGCATTTCGTCGAACAGGCGTGAGGGCGGCACGTTGCCGATCAGGTCAGCCATTTCGCGAATTGGTCGGCGTGCTGCGGGATCGATCGAAAGGCCGAGCTTGGCCGCCAGTCGGACGGCGCGCAGCATGCGCACCGGATCTTCACGGTAGCGTGTGCGCGGATCGCCGATCATGCGCAGCGTCTTTTGCTGCAGGTCGGCGACGCCATGGTGATAATCGACGATGTTCTCGCAGGCCGGATCGTAGTACAGCGCGTTGACCGTAAAATCACGCCGGGCGGCGTCCTCCGACTGGCTGCCGAAGACGTTGTCGCGCAACACGCGCCCTTGCTCGTCGACTTGTCCATGGCTTCCCGCGTCGTCGCCGTGATGGCCGCGAAACGTCGTGACCTCGATCGTTTCGGCCCCGATCCCGACATGCACGATCTGAAAACGGCGGCCAATGATGCGCGCGCGACGAAAGCTCTGACGAACCTGTTCGGGTGTGGCGTTGGTGGCGACGTCGAAGTCCTTCGGCGTCAGGCCGGCCAGCAGGTCGCGTACCGCGCCGCCGACAACGTAAGCTTGGTAGCCGCTTTCTTGCAGGGTTTCGATCGTGCGCCGGCACGCCCGACTGATCTGATCGCGTTGCAGACCATGCTGCTCGACCGGAATGATTGCCGGCTCAACAGCGTCGGTCGGGGTGCTGCGTCCGAGGACGCGAGAAATGAACTTGCGGATCATTGCGGGCGGTGCGTCTTCCTGCCTGAAGGCTGAGAGCGGCCGATCATAGCTGATATTGTGCCTTTCATCAGTGCTGGAACAAACGATCGTTCAAGCGAGAAGGCTCGTCACGGGCCAGCCCAGAGCTTCGGCATGCGCGCGCAGCGTGGCATCGGGGTCGACCGCCACCGGCTTGCTGACCTTGGAGAGCAAGGGAAGGTCATTCTGCGAGTCGCTGTAGAACCATGTCTGCGCGAAACTTCCCCACCATAGGCCGTGCGCTTCGAGCCAGGCTTCGACGCGCACGATCTTGCCTTCGCGGAAAGACGGGATTCCGCGCACACGTCCAGTGAATTCACCCTGCTCGTGCGCCGGTATCGTGGCAATCAGGTGAGGAATATCGAGGTCGCGCGATACGGGCGCGGTGACGAAGCTGTTGGTCGCGGTGACCAGCGCACAGAGATCGCCGCGTTCACGATGGCGGACAACAAGGGTGCGTGCCTTTGCATTGATCAGCGGCCGGATACGCAACTCGAAGAATTCGTCGCGCCAGGCGTCGAGGACACGCCGCGGATGACGGGCCAGGGGGCGCAACTGGAAATCGAGGAAAGCGTCGATATCCAGCGTGCCCGCCTTGTACTGCTCGTAGAACTCGAGATTGCGCGCTTCGTAGAGCTCGCGCTCGAGTACGCCTTTGGCGATCAGGAACTGCGCCCACTCGAAGTCGCTATCACCGCTGATCAGTGTATTGTCGAGGTCAAAGAGGGCAAGATCCATGGTCGTCAGGCTTTTTCCGGTCAGGCGCAACTGCTTGCAGAAGTGTGCAGCACTTCACGCAGCAGGGGCAGCGTGATCGGTCGCTTGTGTTCGAGCGCGTAATGCTCAATGGCGGTCAGCAAGGCGGTCAGGCTCTGCATGTCGCGTGGAGCGCGCGAGAAGAGGTAGCGCAAGGCAGGTGGTGGCAACACCAGACCGCGCCGCCGGGCGTGTTCAGCCAGCGCCGTGAGCTGTTCGGCCTCGGGTAAGGGCAGCAAGCGGTAGAGCAAGCCGCTCGCCAAGCGCGTCCGCAAGTCCTCGCGCAAGTGCAACTGAGCCGGCGCAACGTTCGCCGCCGCGAGCAGCCGCCCGCCCGTGGCACGCCGCCGGTTGATCTGGTTGAACAGCGCCAGTTGTCCGCGTTCACTGAGTGCTTCGACATTATCGACCGCGAGGCAAGGCGCAGCACCGGCGATCGAGCTTAGATCCGGATCCTGGCGCGCGTCGCTGCAGGATTCTGGGCTGCTGCCCCGCAGGAGGTGTGTCTTGCCGACCCCGGAGTCTCCCCACAGGAGAAACACGGTTTCCCGACTGCCGGGCATCAACCACGCGGCTAGCGCGGTTAGCGCTTCGCCATTACTGCCGACGACGAAGTCCTCGAGCGCCGGGTGTCCTTGGGGCAGCAGATCAAGAATTAACTGGCGCATCGTCGAAGGAGTCGTTCAGGGGTGGGTGCTCACCGGTCTGACCGCACGTCGGCAGGCGTTTTCGGATAACATTCGACGTTGGGTGACCAAATAACGCATTCTACCATGCCGGATTGACCCGCTTGGCGCGGGGCAGACAACACGATGACAGACAGACCTCTCTCCTATCGCGACGCCGGGGTCGATATCGACGCTGGCGACGAACTTGTCGAGCGAATCAAGCCATTGGCCAGAAAGACCATGCGCGACGGCGTGCTGGCTGGAATTGGTGGTTTTGGTGCGCTGTTCGAAGTGCCGCGCAGGTACCGCGAGCCCGTACTCGTCGCCGGTACCGATGGCGTCGGCACGAAGCTGAAGCTGGCTTTCGAACTGGCGCAGCACGACCGAATCGGCATCGATCTCGTCGCCATGAGCGTCAACGACATTCTGGTCCAGGGGGCTGAGCCGCTCTTTTTCCTCGATTATTTTGCGTGCGGCAGGCTGCAGGTGGCGACGGCGGCGGATGTGGTCAAAGGGATTGCCTGGGGCTGCGAGATGGCTGGCTGTGCGCTGATCGGCGGCGAGACGGCCGAGATGCCGGGCATGTATCCGGAGGGAGAATACGATCTGGCAGGCTTTGCCGTGGGTGTCGTTGAGAAGTCGGCGATCATCGACGGCTCGACGATCGCCGCCGGAGATGTCGTTCTCGGGTTGCCGTCGTCCGGTGCGCATTCGAATGGCTATTCGCTGATCCGCAAGGTCATTGCCCGCTCGCAGGTCGATCTGGGACAGGCATTCGATGGCGACCGGACGCTGGCCGAAGCGATCATGGCGCCAACCCGCATTTACGTCAGACCCCTGCTGGCAGTCATGCAGGCGCTACGCATCAAGGGGATGGCGCACATCACCGGGGGCGGCTTGACCGGCAACGTGCCGCGCATCCTGCCGGCCGGCGTCAAAGCCGAACTGGTTCAGAACGCCTGGCCGCGACAGAAGCTTTTCGACTGGCTGAAGTCGGAAGGACAGGTCGCGGAAAGCGAAATGCACCGTGTTTTCAACTGCGGAATCGGCATGGTCGTGGTCGTTGCCCGTGAGGACGCGCGACAGGCCGTGCGCATTCTGCGCGATGCCGGCGAGCCGGCCCTGGTCATCGGTGGCATCAAGCCGCGTCGCGAGGGCGAGGCGGCGACGATCATCGTCTGACGGTTGCCGGCGACGACCTTGGCCTGCGACAACTTCGCTGCACACGCAACGGTGCCGGCGGTTCGCTGCCGTTGCTTTGTTCGTCATTCGTGGTCGCCCGGTTTCGCCGCGCTCTTTGCTGTCTTCCTCTCCTGCGTCTGAGCTTCAGCGGCTGCGATGGACGGGCGGCGTTTCAGACCTTGATGTTGATTCGGCCGCTGGCGGATGATCGTCGGCGGCTGCTGTTGGTTCGCGTGTCAAGCAGAACGGGACGGCTTTCCAAGCGACGTTCGCCCTTCCGACGTTCGACGACCGGCGCTGTATTGGTTTCCTCACTGACCACCAAGACGTTGACCGGCCGTCCCGCGTGCGCCGGGCGTGGCGCTGTCGGCGGCGGTCGGCCCTGCAGCGATGGCGACAGATCGTTGGCCAAGCTGGCAAGGTTGGCCACGGGTTCAGTCTTTCTCTCCTCGTCTACAACTCGGCCAAGGTTCGTGGCGGGCGGTATCGCTTCTGCTGGAATCTTCATTCTTATCCTCCAGTTCGACCTAGGGCATGGTGCGGCTGGTGCTCGCTCCGGTACAAGACAGGGGCGCTTCGTCACTGTACCACGCTCTGGCGCTGATCGCCCAAGGTCGGCAGTGCTGTTCGGCGCACGACTGTATCAAGGATCTGTTGAGATCGGGCCAGCGAAGCGCGCGAGTGAGGCAGTGGGCGGCGGCGAGCCGGGCAAACCACCTTTCGGCCGGGTACGCTGGCGCATGCCGCGCGGAGGGCCGACGATCACGCTATACTGGCGGGAATGACAGATAACGAGAGGTCATCCTGGTGAACGTTCTTCCCCCGGTAGCGGTCTGCCCGTCGATCAACGAGACGAGCAGCGATGACGGCGGGTCGGGGCAGAGCTGCGGTCGGCGCCGGCCGGCGCCGCGCGAGGAAGTGCCAGACGGGCTCAACGAGGAGCAGCGAGCGGCTGTCACCTTCGGCCTCGGCCGGTCGCCAGGCGGCCCTGATGAAGACACGCGCGACGCGCCACTGCTGGTCATTGCCGGCGCCGGTTCCGGCAAGACGAGCACGCTGGCGCATCGCGTTGCGCGCATCATCGCTGGCGGCGCCGATCCTCATCGCCTGATGCTGTTGAGCTTTTCGCGACGCGCGGCAGGCGAAATGACTCGTCGCGTCGAACGTATCCTGGATCGGGGTCCGGGCGCTGTCGTCGGCGCCGCGCAGCTCCCTTGGGCAGGGACCTTCCACAGCGTCGGCGCTCGGCTGCTGCGCGAGTACGCCCCGGCGATCGGTCTCGATCCGGCGTTTACGATTCACGACCGGGAGGACTCGGCCGACCTGCTGAACCTCTCCCGCCACCGGCTCGGCCTGTCGACCACTGAAAAGCGTTTCCCGCTGAAGACGACCTGCTTGGCGATCTATTCCGCCGTGCTCAACCGGCAGGCGTCACTGAGCGAGACCCTGCTCAGCGCTTTCCCATGGTGTGCCGGATGGGAAAGCGAACTCAAGCGCCTGTTTCTTGCCTACGTCGAAGCCAAACAGGCGCAGCAGGTGCTCGATTACGACGACCTGCTGCTCTATTGGGCACAGATGCTCGAGCAGGCCGAACTGGCACAGGAAATCGGCGGGCGTTTCAGCCACATTCTGGTCGACGAATACCAGGACACCAATCGCCTGCAGGCCAGAATCTTGCTGGCGCTGAAGCCGGATGGTCGCGGTCTGACCGTCGTTGGCGACGACGCGCAGTCGATCTATTCGTTTCGCGGTGCCAGCGTGCGCAACATCCTCGATTTTCCGCAGCAATTCGATCCGCCGGCACGACGGGTGACGCTGGAAAGGAACTACCGATCGACGCAAACCATCCTGCGCGCGGCGAACGCGGTCATCGCGCTTGCCGCGGAGCGCTTCAGCAAGAACTTGTGGAGCGCGCGCGAGTCGTCGGAAAAACCTCGTCTGGTCGCACTCCACGACGATAGCGAGCAGGCGATCTACGTCGCCGAGCAAGTTCTGGCTCGGCGTGAGGAGGGGGCCAGGCTGCGCGCGCAGGCGATCCTCTTTCGCACCGCCCAGCACAGCGCACGCCTCGAAATCGAACTGACGCGCCGCGGCATACCGTTCGTCAAGTTTGGTGGGCTCAAGTTTCTCGAAGCGGCGCACGTCAAGGATGTGCTGGCAATCCTGCGTTGGGCGCAAAATCCGCGCGATCAGGTCGCCGGTTTTCGTGCTGTTCAACTGGTTGCCGGCGTCGGTCCGAAAACCGCTGGTCGGGTGATGGCCAATCTTGCCCAGGCAGCGCCCGGTTGTGCCCTGCTCGGCGAACAGCCGGTGGGCGAGAGGGCGGCGGCCGGCTGGCGCGAGTTCGTCGCGCTCGTCGAGGCGCTCGCTGTTGCCGCGGCGCAGTGGCCGGCAGCGCTCGAGAGCGCTTGTCGCTGGTACGGTGAACAACTCGAACGACTACACGACGACGCCGAGGTTCGCCGCGCCGACCTCGAGCAGCTCGTCCGGATTGCGCTCACCTATCCGAGTGCCGAGCGCTTCCTGACCGAACTGACGCTTGATCCGCCCGAGGCGACCAGCGGCGCAGCCGGTCGGCCCCTGCTCGACGAGGACTATCTCATTCTGTCGACGATACATTCGGCAAAGGGGCAGGAATGGACCGCAGTCACGTTGCTCAACGCGGTCGACGGCTGCATTCCGTCGGACATGGCGACGGGCTCGGCCGACGAAATCGAAGAGGAGCGCCGCCTGCTGTATGTGGCGATGACGCGGGCCAAGGATCACCTCGACTTGCTCGTGCCGCAGCGCTTCTACGTTGCGCATCAGGCGCGTCTGAACGACCGGCACGTTTACGCCAGCCGGACACGCTTCATTCCGAACGCCTTGCTCGAACACTTCGAGCAGGTCACCTGGCCGTCTGGGCGGGTTGACGGTAAGACACGGGAATCTCCCGCGGCCCGGCAGGAGGCACTCGATCTCGCCGCGCGTATGCGCGCCATGTGGCAATGATCGACCGCCCGCCGGGTGCCGACGTGATGTCGGGCGGCATCGTGCGGACGCGACGGCACGCCGATTTCGCTACTCGTTCCCATGGCACGCAGCGTTGGCCGCAGCGAAGCCGACACGCTTGAGGCGATCACCAGCTTGGCGCTCGCGCCTTCGCTCTGTCAGCAAGCATCAGCACCCACCAGCGACCGGTTCCGCGCCCATGCCGGCGCGTGCAGAGCTCGTGCGGGCAGGTTCGGCCGAGCGGGAGGCGTTTCCATTGGATGAGTTTTTCTCATCCGTCACATGAGTTTTTGTCGTTTGTCGAAGCTCGCCCAAAAGGCTAGATTTGTTGCGGGCTTCGTGCGGTGTGTGACCCTAGAGTCAGGCGAAGCGGAGCGGTGTTGCTGCCGGGCAGGCAGTGGGGTAATCCAAGGAGCAATAAGATGGAAGCGGGAATTCCGGTGCTTGGTGCAAGCATAACGATTCTTTTCATGCTGGCCTGCTTTGCCTCGCCAGGGGTTGGTCTGGCTGTCGAATGGCTGGCGCGTCACCGGAAGCAGGCAGGCAAAGTCTGAACGAAAAGGATTACCCCGGCGCAGCGATGCGTGCATCGACGGCACATCGCCGTTCGGGCGGCGGGATTCGCGTCCAGCGCCAAGGCGTGCTTCGTGTCAACCGCGCTCAGCACGCGCCGCGAGGTAGATTCCAAAGAGCAGCAAGATGAATCCAGCTCCTTGCAACAGGGCGAAACCTTCGTCGAAGAGGAGCCAGGCCAGGAGGGCGCTGCCAACCGGTTCGCCCAGCGTAACGACGGCGACGAAGGTTGGCGAGACATGCTTGAGCGACCAGTTGTAGGCGGTGTGGCCAAGTAGTTGCGGGCCGACGGCCATGCCGAGAGCGACCAGGTAGGCGGCGCCGGTGTAGCCGGCGAGGGCTGTGTCGCTGGCCAGACACGCGATGACGAGGAAGAGCGCTGCGTAGCCGTAGGCCAGCCAGACGTACGCGGCAAGTGGCAAATTGGCGCGCAGGCGGCGGCCGATCAGCAGGTACGCGGAAAAGCACCAACTCCCGACGAGAGCCAGGAAATTGCCAAGCAAGGGCTGGCTGCCGGCGGCGCTGGTCCGGCTGTCGCTCCAGAAGATGAGTACGCTGCCGGTCAACGAGATGACGATTCCGACGAGCATCAGGCGGCCCGGCCGTTCGCCGAAAAGGACGAACGAAGCAATACCGATCCACAGCAGGTTGGTCGTGACCAGGGCGGTGCTGCTGGCGACCGACGTGTACGCGAGCGAACTGATCCAGGTCGCGAAGTGCAGTGCGAGAAAGAAGCCGGCAGCGGTCGCGAGCAGCAACTGACGTCGGCTCAGCGCACCCAGCACGCGGCCCGACTGGTAAAGTGTGATCGGCGTTACGATGAGCGCGGCAAACGCCAGCCGCAGAGTGGCAATGGCGAGCGACGGCAGGCCATTGGCCTGGGCATAGCGCGCGAGAATGGCACCAAAGGAAATCGCCAGCAGGCCGATGCCGAGAACCAGGAAAGGCAGCCAGCGCGGCACTTGGCGGTCAGCGGTTTCCGGTGGGGCTTTGGCGCGGCTGGTATCAGTTTGCGACATCCGCTTCAACCGTCCGCTTCGCTTCGCTTGATCGCAAGCGCCGCCCTGAAGCTAAGCTGTTGGTGCCAGCAGATCGCCGATGCAGCGTCAGTGCGGGCGGCGCAACCAGGCGAGCACCTCGTCGGCATTACGGTCGGGCGGGAAGACCGGATAGAAGACCTTCGCAATCTGCCCGTCGCGCACGATCAGCGTCATCCGCTTGTACAGCTCCATCCCGGCGACGGTGAAGGTCGGCAGTTGCAGGTGGCGCTTCAGTTGCAGCGTGTCGTCGCTGAGCAGTTGAAAGGGCAGATGCAGGCGCTCGCGCGCCTCGCGCTGATCGGCGCCGGTCTGCGCACTGAGGCCGTAGACGCCGGTTTCCAGGGCAGCCAGTTCGGCGAAGTGGTCGCGAAAGCTGCACGACTGCGGGGTGCAGCC
>WBZM01000366.1_pt1 | contig 66466 bp, 63 predicted proteins | sample 5204271 | NCBI WGS metagenome assembly WBZM01 (sample SAMN12344346, study PRJNA552823) | activated sludge metagenome | biome: Activated sludge suspended growth; feature: Nitrification reactor; material: Wastewater; isolation source: activated sludge from nitrification reactor of wastewater... | reverse complement strand
GACCGTCCGCATTACCTGCCTTACCTTATATTATCTTATCAATATGCGTATAACCTTTGGCCCGGTGATGTTTACAGCGTATTTAAACCGCAATACAGCCAGCAGTTAAAGCAGGTGTTTGCTCAGCCGCGCCAGTTTGATTATGGTTTTGTAGATTCTATTTTGCCCAAAATACCTGCCGACATGGTGCAGGACACTTTGCTGGAAAGGTTTCGCACGGATACCAATTTTGCGTTTACCAAAAAGCTGAAAGAAAATTGCCTGGCCATGTGGGTGCCTAAGAAACCCATGCAGTTATGCGCCTGCTATGGCGATAATGAAGTGATGTATCAGAATACTGAAGTGGCTTACGAACACATGGCTGCTTGTGGTGGTAATGTGCACAAGCGCGTGTTCGGTAAGCATTTAAGCCATAACCCCTGTGCCCCTTTTGCCATCATCTATTCCAAGATGTTCTTTAACCATATACGCGATGGTAAAAAGCATCCTGAACGTATGGGGGCCAAAGGCTTCTTACTGAAAATTGCTATAAGTATAGCCGACCGCCAGGCCAAGAAAGCTAAAAAGAAAACAGGTAAGGTAGAAGATGACCCACTGGTTAGCAGAAAGAAAAAAAAGATAAACAGCTAAGTCTTACTTCCTGTATTTAAGGGGTTCTTTCGCGGCCTGCTCTTCACCCTTTGGCTGGGCGGCTGCAAAAAGTAATTATAAGGAGCCCTTCTGCAGGTAGTTAACCGCTTGGTCGCCTAACGCCTTTACTACGGGTAACAACTTCCCAAAACGTTCATCCTTAGTGTGGCCCGCTTTCCACCGCGCATATATCTGTTGTACAATCACAGCATTTTTAAATAAACCGAAGATGTAGTAGAAGAGGAGGTTAGAAATATCCCTTCCGCTCTTTTGAGCGTAACGCTCTGCGGCTTCTATGCGGTTTAAATTGCCGGGCAACCAGGTTAGGTTAAAGAATTTGATTTCATTGCTGTCCTGCGGCTCACTCCAATACGCCAATGAGGCACCAAGGTCCATTAATGGGTCGCCAACGGTGCTCATTTCCCAATCCAGCACACCTATTATGTCGCTCAGGTTATTTTCGTTAAGCACTACGTTGTCGTATTTGTAGTCGTTATGCAAAAACGCAGCTGCCTGGCTAACAGGCATATTCTTCGGCATCCATTCAGCAATGGCATCTATGGTTTCAATTTTGTCGGTTTCAGCGGCGTAATAGCGTTTGGTCCATCCTTCCACCTGCCGTTGAACGTAACCATCCGGCTTGCCCAATTGAACCAAACCTGTGGAGTTTATGTCCAGGGCATGCAATGCCACAAGGTTATCAATCAATGCTTCTGACGATTGCTTCAATTGTTCCGGCGCAAGCCCCAATTTGGGTGCATTAGCAGCGCGGAGTATCACACCCTTTAATCTCTCCATAATGTAAAACGGCGCGCCCATTACGGTTTCATCCTCGCAAAAGGCGATAGGCTGCGGTATTTTGTGGTAGTGGCCCTTTAACAGCGACAGCACTTTAAACTCGCGGCCCATATCGTGTGCCGATTTTATGTTAGCACCAAACGGAGGACGTCGAAGCACATACTCCTTATCAACAGTGCGCAGGCAATAGGTAAGGTTAGAGAACCCGCCGGGAAACTGCTTTACTTCAACCACCTCGCCAACAGCAGGGTAATTTTCTTGCAGCCATGTATTTAACTTCAGCAAATCAAGTTCTTCGCCTTTGCGGGTTTCAATTGCGCTATCTGTTTTTATCATAGAATTGGTTGGGTTCCTTTCAGGGTTACTGCTTTTTCTTTTTCACGTCCAGTCCGTAATTTTTTAAAATGCTCAAAGCAAGGTTTTGCTTGTGTACTTCGTCTGCACCATCCCAAATACGTGCACCGCGTTCGTGCCTCCATATGGCAGTTAGTATTACATCGTCTGATACGCCTAACGCGCCATGCACCTGTATAGCGCGGTCCAGCACCTGCAGCATAATGTTGGCCACGTAAAATTTAATGCTCGAAACCTGGTCGCGCACGGCCGCTGCGCCAAACTTATCAATGTTGTAAGCGGTGCGTAGTACCAGCAGGCGGGCAGCATCAATCTCGGCCCGGCTTTCTGAAATAAAGCCCTGTATAAACTGTTTCTCGCCAAGCTTTACGCCTTCCTCAATTTCGCGGTCAACAGCACGCCGGCACATCATATCAAATGCCCGTTCGGCAATGCCAATCCAACGCATGCAGTGGTGTATGCGGCCGGGCCCCAGTCGTTCCTGTGCTAACCTAAAGCCCATGCCCTCCTCACCAATCAGGTAGGAGGCAGGCACGCGGCAATCGGTAAAGGTGCATTCTGCATGGCTGGCCCAGCCATCTCCTTGGTGGCCAAAAACAGAGATGTTGCGCTCAATTTTAAAACCTTTGGTATCCGCCGGCACCACAATCATACTGGCGCGCTGGTGGGCCGCCGCCTGCGGATTAGTTACTGCCATTACCACACAAAAGGCGGCGCCATCTGCCCCGCTGGTAAACCACTTATGCCCGTTTATTACGTATTCATTGTCATCTTTAACCGCCGTAGTAGCCAGGCGGGTGGGGTTGCTGCCGGCAAACTCCGGCTCGGTCATTCCAAAGCAACTCCGCGTTTTGCCCTCCAGCAGGCCGTGCAAAAACTTCTCTTTGATTTCCTCATTGGCAAAGCGGCTAAGCAGTTCCATATTCCCTATATCCGGCGCCTGGCAGTTAAAAGCATAATGCCCAAACAAGGGAGCATAGGCCAAAACCTCGCTCAGCTGACCAAATTCGCAAAGGGTTAAGCCAAGGCCCCCTTCGTTCCTGGGCAGGTGCAGCCCCCAAAGGCCCAGGGCTTTAATTTTTTCACGCTTGGCCTCCAGTTCGCGGGCTAAATCGCCGAATTTTTTGATGTGGTGGTCCTTTTCAAGCGGTAGAAGCTCGGTTTTTACAAAATCCTTCAGTTTTGGGAGCAGTTCCCTGATGCGGTCGGTTACAAATATCTCTTCCATAATTTCTTAAAGAGAGCCAATATAAAAAGGTGGGCTTGAATGATTTTTGCGATTTTTTTTCGGAGGGGTTTTGTAAAATCAATTTTCAAATTACATTTGCCGTCCCTTTCGGGAAAAGTCAAAAAAAGGGAGCTTAGCTCTCCCGAAGTTTCGGGATGGTTCAGAGCATCTGTTTAAAATCAGAAAACCGCTTAACCCGGAGGTTGTTCTTAAAAAGGGAGCTTAGCTCAGCTGGTTCAGAGCATCTGCCTTACAAGCAGAGGGTCACTGGTTCGAACCCAGTAGTTCCCACATTGAAAATGAAAGGGTTACAGAAATGTAGCCCTTTTTCATTTTATACATTTGCACACAATTTGCACACAAAAATCCAAAAAATGCAGCAGCAGCCATCGGATAGTGGAGAGGCCATGCTCTCCATGCATGCCGACCATCGCAAAGCCGAAATTATACGCGAAGCCAACCGGTTACTAAAACCCGGTGGTTTATACGGAATTCACGAACTTGGCCTAATGCCTGATACTATAGATGATGCAACAAAAGCCGAAATACAACGCCAGTTAGCCGTGTCGCTTAAAGTAAATGCCCGCCCGTTAACTCAGGCCGAGTGGATTGTTCTGATAGAACAACAGGGTTTTAAAGTGCGCAAAGTAATGACCAACCCTATGCACCTTCTTGAACCAAAACGGATTATAGAAGATGAAGGACTCTTACGCACTATAGGAATAGGATTTAATATAGTTACGCATCCTAAAGTTGCCAAGCGTATATTGGCTATGCGGGCGGCATTTATAAATATAATCGGCTGATAAATGCCGTTGCCTTTATAGCTGAGAAAGTGGCCGAGGTGCGCTAAGGCTAATAAGCCTACTTGTTATCTTCATAAAACCTAACCCGGCGCATTAGTTTAGGGTAAAGCGGTAAAATCCAACTCAATCGTAATGCCCGCGTTGCTTTTTTCCCGCCTCGAACGTTCCAACGATTGGAAGATACCGCAAAGCATTAGCTAGCACATTCTTAAGCAACGCCTTTGAACCCGGCTTGATCAAGCGGATTTGGAAGCCTTGTTTCAAATTTCGCATAACGGGGACGCTATGCCCGCACGGTTCTATATAAAGAAAAATTAAACCTTGCTCCTTCATTTTTTTATCGCGACCTAAAGTCTTCCTGTGCCTATAGCAAAACTTACTTGAAGACCCAGCAACGAGTAACAGACATTGATAGGCGACTCAACCAGTTAATCATTCCCAACAATAGCTTTAAAAGCAAGAATTCCGTTGGTAAATTTCATGGATTGAGTCTTGAGGATTTAGAATACGTCTCGCAGTCAATACAAAGTTATCAAATACTGGTGCTCTGTGGTTAAAAGGTAGCTGCTTTACCAACCAAGGTAAAATAATTTCCAATTCGGATACATCATCTGGTTTTTGAAGGTAATAGCTGGAACCGCCTGCATAAGCAGCCTCCAGTTGTTCAGAGCTCATTGCATTAGCATACATGACAACTGGTAGATGGCAGAATTTATTGCTATTCCTGATTTGTTTGGTGCACGCAACTCCATCCAATGGATACATAACGTAATCCATAAAAATCAAATCTGGCAAGATAAAAGCGTGATCAAGCACTTCAACTACTTGTTTAATGTTTGATGCCTCAGTAACTTTGACCGTACTGTCGAACCTCTTCAGAATGTGCTTAAAAAGTTCTCTCTCGGTGTCGTTGTTATCAGCATGCAGTATATGCAACATATTTCGTGGGATTTCATGCAAAAAAAGGATACTTATTCAGTAAGAAGCGGAATTTAACAATGCATAATGACTAGATAAGCACATTCAATATATCACTGCAGAGCGCACATGTGACAATTGTAATAAGTTGTTTTCTTTGCCTCAATAGCCCTACCATATTTTGGGACATAACGATAGATAAAGTTCAAAATTAAAGAATGACAACCAAACAAAAACTCAGCAAGGAATTTTTGGTTATCAAAAAAGACAGCGGTAAAGACAATATCGTTCTCGACTTTGGTAAACTCAGAAGAGCAGTTCTCACGCTTCGCGCAATTAATCATCCGTTACGAAAAAAAATAGTCAGCATGTTAGAAAACAAGCGCTCTATGATGGTAACAGAGATATACGATCTCTTGAAACTAGAGCAGTCGGTTGCTTCGCAACATCTGGCAATACTTCGTAGGGCGGACATTGTGACGACAAAACGTGAAGGAAAATGCATTTTCTATAGCGTAAACAAAAAGCGGATTGGTGAAATCACCAGTCTCGTAGAAGACTTAGCGCAGCAGGAATAAGTCCACATTTCTGTTTCCAAAATTATGCGACAAAAGACATTGGGCTTGGCGCAGAATCTTATATCGTGAAACCTATGATATTCGCGCAACTCGCCCATGAACTTCGAATATGCTATCAAACCTATAGCGTCAGACATAAACAGCTTGAATACTGCCAAGGCCGAAGGGAAATCTGTAATAGTTACATCGCATATAATGAGCGAAGTTGAAGAGATAGCAGATAAGGTAATGTATTTGCAGGAGGGGACAATTGGATTTTACAAAACGATTAGAGATTTGAAATCGGAAACCGGCGAAGAGAAATTGGGAAAGGCAATTGCGAAAATAACCAGGGATATAGCTAATGTTTAAAATAAGCAAATACGTTATTTACGATATTCTACGAACTAAGGTAATACTGGCTTACACGCTATTTTTATTGGCAGTTTCCTTCATGTTGTTTTCACTGGAAACGGACAATTCAAAGAGCCTTGCAAGCCTGCTTAGCATTATACTTATTATTGTTCCGCTTATAAGTGTGGTGTTTACCACTACCTACTTTTACAATGCTTATGAATTTATCGAGCTACTGGTTGCTCAACCGCTTAGTCGCAATAGTATATTGTTGGGCGAGTTTTGGGGTGTAGCAGGATCTATGACAGTTGCATTTTTAATAGGCATAGGGATTCCGGTTGTTATCTATTCACCTACCTCTACGGGCTTTGTACTAATACTGTCTGGTGTAGCTCTTTCCCTTTCGTTTATCTCTATCGCTTTTTTGGCCTCCGTAGCTATGCGCGATAAAGCAAAAGGAATTGGCATGTCGTTATTACTGTGGCTATATTTTGCTATTATTTACGATGCTATAGTTCTGGGCATTCTTTTTTCGTTTCAGGATTATCCCTTAGACAATGCTGTTATCGGCCTGGCGTCTCTAAACCCTATTGACATGGCCCGCATAATGGTGCTTATGAAAATGGATATAAGCGCCCTGATGGGTTTTACCGGTGCGGTTTATAAGCAATTTTTCGGAAGCAGTTTTGGCTTTATCTATACCGTGCTGCTCATGCTTGTATGGATAATTCTTCCCCTAATAGCTTCTGTGAGGGTTTTTAAGAAGAAAAACATATAGCCTGCCTCTTTTTATATGATATGCCTAATACAGGTATTAATTAGGGTGATTACATTCATTTTCCAATCCGATGCTGTCGGTTATCAGTATGTTCTCGTTCTTGTAAATGAACATGCACCCTGCAACGTGCATGCTAAGGTCATTATCTACGTTGCGCCCAGTATGGCAGTGCAGTTCTTCAAGTGCAGCTTTATAGTGGGTGCGAGCGTTTATAAGGTGCCGTTCTATGCTAATATATGATCTGTGTCATAAATACCTGATTTATCTAAAAGAGCTTGCAGGTTTAAATTAAATCTGTTATTTTTGTGAGCGAATATTCACTTACCTTTAAATGCAAATCAAATGAACGGCAAAAACAACATCGCAATAGGCTTTCTGACAATGGGTTTTTTCATGGCTTATGGATTTCTGTTAATTTACTTGCGCGACTTCGCTCCGGGTAAGGAAGAATGGGCAAACTCTTACAGCATAGGTAAACATTTTGAAACCAGACTGGCTCACGTTCACGGCAACCTGTTTGCATTTCTAAATATTCTCATTGGCTATCTGCTGATTCATTTCAATGATAAACTCCAAAATGTGAAAGCTATTTCGTGGTTGGCGCTTGCTGGCTTGTTAATGCCAATCGGTATTTTAACCGAAGTATATTTTGGATCACCTCCTGCCTTAGTACTAATAGGAGCCATTGCAATGACGGCTTCTGTAATTTGGTTAGGCATTGCCTTCTTTAAAATGAAAATAAACAATCAATAAATATATAGTTATGGTAACCCAAGAAATAAATCAAAAATTGCGAGATGCAATCAAACTTAGGCACTTAGTTGATGCAATTTCAGAGAACTGGCAGGAATTAAGTTCAGTAAAAAAAAGAGTGCTGTCTAATTTGGATGTAGCCACAAAATATATCGAAACTTACGGCTCAGAGTCGGCACAAGAGGCGTATAACAGCAAAACCTTGCTTCTCAAATCCAATATTGCGGATGTTGAAAAAGTATTAAATCAGGCATATTCTGTTTTATCCGGAGAAAGTAATGATACTATGTCCATACACTGGGATTCTCTTCAAAGCTCATTAACTTCTGTCGAAGAAGTATTTTTATCCATGGAAAATTTTAATGAGAGTTACTTTAGTAATGGTAGTTATAATGATTGGTTGAACATTTGGTACATCATTAAATCAAACCTCTACATTATTAAGGGGGTAAGCAATTCATCATTTATACAGTTGAAAATGATGGAACATTTTAATAAAGAAGAACAGGATGCTTTAACAAAGAGTATCGTAAAAAATATTCCGAGGAGTTTTTCACTTTTGGATGCAGTTAAATATGAGAGGGAGTATTTAGCGGCAATGGATGCAATAGAAAAAGAAGCAAATGCTGAGGATAATCTTTGGGATAGGTTTCTGAATTTACTGGCTGGTGCGGTCCCTTTTAAACAAACTCCAGCAGAAAGAGTGATGATGCAACGTTGGTTAGAAGGTGAAAAAGGAGATTTGTAAGACTATGATACCATTAAAAGACAGACAGTTAGAAATAATCGAAGCAGCAGGTAAAATACTTACTGCTTCGGGTGTAAGTGGTTTAACAATTAAGAACCTTGCTAAGGAAATGAAGTTTTCTGAAAGTGCCATTTACAGGCACTTTACAAGTAAAGAAGAAATAATTATTGCCTTACTTGAATATCTTGCTAAGAGTATGGATGAACGCTATACTAATGCAATTTCCAGCGATCAATCACCCGAAGAAAAATTCACAACGCTGTTTCAAAATCAATTCTCATTTTTTAAAAAGAACCCTCACTTTGTAGTGGCTGTATTTTCTGACGGACTAATGGAAGAAAGTCAACGCATAAACGAAACTATATTGAAAATAATGGGTGTAAAAATGAAACACTTGATGCCTATTATTTTGGAGGGACAACAAAAGAAAGTTTTTACAAATGCAATAACATCCGATGAATTAATGCATATCGTGATGGGAACTTTCCGACTACAAATGTTTAAATGGAGAGTTGCAAACTTTCAATTTGACATTAGTAGAAACGGAGACAATATGATACAATCGGTTTTAACATTGATAAAAAATAAATAGATGATGATGAGAATTAAAATTTTAGCAATGCTTTTATTTGCTTTCACCGCCAAAAGCAATGCTCAAACAGCACCATTTCAAATTGCTATTGAGCCAATGAACATTAGTGGTTTAGGTGGACTACAAGCATTTGCCTGGGGTCAACACAATGGTAAATGGTTAATCATTGGCGGAAGATTAGATGGTTTGCACCGCAGACAACCCTTTGCTGCTTTTGATATAGCGGGACACAACAATCAGTTAATAGTTGTTGACCCAGTTGCTCAACAAAAATGGTCGGCTCCATTATCATCACTTCCAATTGGTTTGCAAGAACAATTAAGTTCAACCAATATGGAATTTATTCAGGAGGGAGATTATTTATACTTGGTAGGCGGCTATGGTTACAGCAACACTTCTGCTGACCATATAACATACCCAAATCTTAGTGCAGTTAAAGTACCTGATGTTATAAATGCAGTTATCAACGCAACATCGTTTACAACAAATTTTAGGCAGATAACAGATACAATGTTTGCCGTTACTGGTGGGTATCTCAATAAAATCAATAACACTTTCTATCTTACTGGCGGTCAAAAATTTATCGGCAGGTATAACCCAATGGGGCCAACACATGGACCAGGTTTTATTCAGGAATATACAAATGCAAGCAGGAAATTTACAATCTCCGATAATGGTGTAACGCTTTCTATCACACATTTAACCGCAATAATAGATGGTACAAATCTTCACAGAAGAGATTATAATGTAGTTCCGCAAATAATGCCAACAGGCCAAGAAGGATTAACTGCATTTTCGGGAGTATTTCAAGTAGGTGTTGATTTACCTTATTTAAATTGTGTAAATATAGACAGCACAGGACATACAGTTAACAATGCTTTTTCTCAATATTACAATCACTACCACTGTGCTCATATTCCTATATATAGTGCTTCAAATAACGAAATGCACACGGTGTTTTTTGGTGGTATTGCACAATACTATGACAGTTTAGGAATATTGGTTCAAGACAACAATGTTCCATTTGTAAAAACCATTGCACGAGTTACAAGAGATGCAAGTGGCACAATGGCTGAGTATAAATTACCTATTGAAATGCCTACTTTACTCGGTGCAGGTTCAGAATTTATCCCATTAGATACCGTGCCACATTACAGCAACGAAGTATCTAAATTAGATGATTTTACAGCTGACACAACTTTGATTGGTTATATCTATGGCGGCATAAGCAGCACAGCAGCCAACATCTTTTTTACAAATACAGGCACACAAAGCAGTGCAAGTAGTCAAATATTTAAAGTATTTGTGATAAGAAATTCAACGGTTGGTATTCACGAGTTGAACACTCAAAGCATTGTAACATTGCAAATGCAAGTATATCCTAATCCTAACAATGGCAATTTTGTGTTGAAATTCAATCTCAGAAACAATTCAAATGTGAAAATAATTATTCACGATGCAAGTGGCAAGCTACTAGAAAATACAGTGCTTAATAATTTACAAATCGGTGAAAACACATTTTCAAAGAAAATTAAAAACATAATAGATGGAGGTGTATATTATATCACCATTGAAACCAATTATGAGAAGGCAACACAAAAAATAATCATAGAACCATAAATTCAATTAACAATTTAAACAAATAATAAAATGGAAAACAATGAAGAATTAGTGGCAATGCCACGAATAGGTGATAAAGCTCCTGAATTTAAAGCTATCACCACACAAGGAGACATAAATTTTCCTAATGATTATGAAGGAAAATGGGTAATACTCTTTAGCCATCCTGCCGACTTTACACCAGTTTGCACATCAGAGTTTATGACATTTGCCAAAAGAGAACCTGAGTTTAACGCATTGAATTGTCAGTTGGTTGGATTATCAATTGACGGTTTATACAGTCACATCGCCTGGTTACGAACAATCAAAGACAAGATTGAATTTAAAGGAATGAAAAACATTGAAGTGAAATTTCCTTTGATTGAAGACATTACTATGGCAGTGGCAAAAAAATATGGAATGATTCAACCTGGCGAAAGTTCAACTAAAGCGGTAAGAGCGGTTTTCTTTATCGATCCAAAGGGAATTATTCGCGCTGTTATTTATTATCCTCTTTCTATGGGTAGAAATTTTGATGAATTAAAGAGGGCTTTGATTGCAATGCAAACTGCTGATACATACAGCATAGCCACCCCGGCAGACTGGCAACCGGGAGATGATGTAATTGTGCCAACAGCAGGTTCTTGTGGTGTTGCAAAAGAAAGAATGGAAAGCGAGGGGGAAATGAATTGTTATGATTGGTTTTTCTGTACCAAACCACTTCCAATTGAGAAAGTTAAAACGCAATAATATGGAAAAAATAATTCCATATTTATTAGCAACAATCTTAGCAGGGTTTGGCTTGCTTACTTTATTCCTAAGCACCTCTGTGATATTTGATTTGTTTGGTGTAAGGGCTAAAGAAGGTAATTATGTGTTGTTTGTAGTCTGGTCCAATTTCATCACTAGTATTTTTTATCTTTTTGCTGCTTATGGTTTTATGACAGTAAAAGAATGGACTGCTCCTATTTTAGGCATTTCAGGTGTAATTATGTTGGCTGCTTTTATAGGGTTTTTAATTCACATCAACTCAGGTGGAATTTATGAGACCAAAACAATAGGTGCAATGATTTTTAGAATTATAGCAACGCTTATCTTTGCGGCTCTTGCTTATATCACCATCACAAAAAGGAAATTATGAAACGCATAACAATTTCACTCATAGCGGTCAGTTTGTTTCTATTTACTATTGGTAGCGCTTCTAACGAAAAATCAAAACCGCAAACTGAAACTGCATCCCACCAAGAAAATCACCGCCATCAACCCACCGAAACCATTAAACTAAACAATGGCAAAAAGTGGAAGGTGGACGAAAATATGATGATGCATATCCGAAACATGGAAAAGGATGTTGCCGTGTTCAAAAAATTTGAATTTAGCGATTATAAGTCATTAGCTGAAAAGTTAAAACAAAACATCGGATTGCTTACCTCTAATTGCACTATGAAAGGCAAGGCTCATGATGAACTACACAAATGGCTGCTACCTTACATTGATTTGGTTAATAAACTTGCCAAATCAAAAAATGAAACCGAAGGAGAAGCACTGTTTCAAACCCTTCAACATTCCTTTATAACTTTCAATCAGTATTTCCAATGAATGTAAAACAGGTAATCATATCAATTCTAGTAGCGGTAGTGCTTAATAGTTGCAACAGCGCCAATACTAAACAGCAAACCAATAAAGAAGATGCGGGCTTACAAGGTGGTCAGGGAGATACTGTAAAACCGGGAACCGATTATTTGGCATTGGGAAAAAGCATAGCAACCGAAACGCAAGCTGTATTGGCGAAAAATCTAATGGGTGCTATCAACAAAGGTAGAACAGAATATGCTTTGGCATTTTGCAATACTAACGCACTTACACTTACAGATAGTATGGTTCATGCTCTCAATGCTGGTATTAAAAGAGTATCGGACAAGCCGAGGAATGCTGGTAATCAAGCCAACGAAATCGAATTGGCATACATTCAAGTGCTGAAAGGTAAAATGGCGAAAGGGGAACACCTCGAAGCTAAAATGAATGAAATAGAGGGCAAGATGGTTGGTTTTTATCCAATAGTGACTAACCAAATGTGCTTGCAATGTCATGGTAAAGCAGAAGTAAATATCAAGGCGGCAACGCTTCAAAAAATAAACAAGCTATATCCTGCCGATAAAGCAACAGGCTATGCAGACAAGGAATTGAGAGGGCTTTGGGTAATTGAGATGGACAGGAAATTAAATTAGGCAATATGAATATTAAAGAATTACATACCCAGGTAAAACCAGTTTCCGCTGTTCCTCTTTTTAAAAGTGAACAGGGCAATGCAACTGCTCTTCAAATTTTGCAAGGAGAACGATTAAAGGAACATCTTACAAAGGTTCCGGCACTTCTGATTTGCATGGATGGCAAAGCCCTTTTTGAAAATGAAAAAGGAATAAAAGAAACACTAATGCCCGGTGATTATGTAAATATTGAACCGATGGTAAAACATTGGATAGCTGGGCTTACAGACAGTCAATTAATACTTATCAAATAAAAAAATTTGTCCAATGAAGTTAGTAAACATTCACAAACATTACCTTGCTCTATTAGTGGCGGTAATAGGCTTTCACACTGCAAATGCACAAGTCTGGTCGCTACAACAGTGCATTGACACAGCACAGGTTTACAACAAGAACTTGCAAATGAGTAGAAACAATATTTTTATCAGCACACAAAAGCAGAAGGAAGCTAAGGCTAATTTAATTCCGAAGGTGACCGTCAATGCTGAGTATAAATATTTCACCAATCTTCCTTACCAGCTAATGCCGCTATCAACATTTAATCCGACAGCACCTGAAGGACAGTTTAAGGAAGCTCAGTTTGGCGTTCCGCATAATATCAATGCAAACTTACAGCTATCCATGCCTCTGTATAATCCACAAGTTTATGGTGCCCTTCAATCTACCAAAATAGCCTCTGAACTTACAACACTCCAATATCAAAAAACGGAAGAGCAGGTATTTTTCGAAATCTCCAACCTGTATTACAATGCACAAATCATACATCATCAATTAGTTTTCATTGACAGTAATCTTTCGAATTCCATAAGGTTGCTAAAAAATATCAAGTTGCTCAACGAGCAATTACTTGCCAAAGGAACAGATGTGAATAAAGCGCAATTGCAGGTAACACAATTAGCAACGCAAAAAGAAAGTATCAGCAGCAAATATGAGCAAGTATTAAATGCATTGAAATTTGCAATGGGAATTACACTCGAACGAAATATTCAGATTGACTCCACTATTCAGCATCAAAATACAAATGAATACACAAGTTCATCAACAACAGATATTCGTTTGGCAAAAACGCAATACCGCTTGATATCGAGTGAACTAAGCTCTTTGAAATATTCACGACTGCCTTCGCTATCGTTGTTCGGAACTTATGGCACAACAGGTTTGGGATATGACAAGCAACCAAATGATTTCTTAAAATTTTATCCCATCGGTTTTGCAGGTATCCAATTTAGCTATCCTCTATTTAACGGAACAATTACACTCCGAAAAATAAAGCAGAAAAAATTAGAACTGCAAAACAGCGATTTACAATTGAGCTTACTAACCGAACAAAACACAATGCAGATTCAAAATGCAAAACTGCAAAGAGCGGTTGCTCAAAAATCTGTAGAAACAACTTCGGAACAAATAAAACTTGCTCAAACAATTTATGAGCAAACAGGCATACAGCAGAAACAAGGCACCTCAAGTTTAACCGATGTTCTGCTGGCAGATAATGCCTTGCGTGATGCACAGCAAATTTATCTCACCGCAGTAATTGATTACCTGAAAGCAGACTTAGAACTAAAAAAATTAACCGGAAATATTTCAACAACTAAATAGTATCACCAATGAATAGAAAATCGTCCATTTTAAAAAAGGCTTTATTCATCGTCATACCATTGGCAATAATTGCCGTTGTGGTATTTCGCCTTAAAAGCAACAAAGAAACAACTCAGCAGAAAGTTTATCAATATGATAAAACGCAAGTTATCCATGTGCAGTCCGACACTCTACAATTGGAAAATGTAAATGCCGAATATTCATATCCGGGCTTATTTGAACCTAATAAGGAAACTAAAGTAAGTGCTGAATCACAAGGTAAAATCAATAATGTATTAGTAGATGTTGGAAGCTATGTAAGCAAAGGTCAATCACTAATTCAATTAGATAATTCCTTGTTAAAATTACAACTGCAAACCACAATAGTGCAAATTGAAGGGCTGGAAGCTGATGTGAATCGCTATACCGTGTTAGCTAATGCCGATGCCGTTCAGGGTATTCAGTTGGAGAAAGCAGTGTTAGGTTTAAAATCTGCTAATGTGCAGCGAGCAACTTTGCTGGAGCAAATAAATAAAACAACCATCAAAGCTCCATTTAACGGAATTGTAACTGCCAAACTCACTGAAGAAGGTGCATTTGCGGCACCGGGCGTGCCCCTACTTCAAATCACTGATATTTCCCTATTAAAATTCACGATAAATGTTCCCGAAAACGACTTAAGCGGATTTCAGTTAAATCATACCTATACTATTGCTTCAGATGCGTTTCCTGCAATTCCATTAGAGGGCAAAACAACAATGATAGGTAGCAAAGCCAATATGGGGAGTAGTTTCCCTGTGCAGTTCAGCTTAAACAACACATCCGATTTGAAGATAAAATCTGGAATGTTTGGTAAAGTAAATTTGAAAAATAGCAGCCAGGAAAAAGGCATTATTATTCCTGCCTCAGCCATTGTTGGCACAGATACCCAACCTCGGGTTTACCTGATAAAAGACGGTAAATCTGTTTTGCAAAACATCAATGTTTCTAAAAAAATTCAGAATAAAGCTGTTGTGTTAAACGGGTTAGTTGTAGGGGATGTAATTGTGACGAATGGTTTGATAAATCTTTTTGACGGTGCAAATGTATCCGTTAAGTAAAATCAGCGAATTATGAATATTACAGAAATATCAATCAACCGTCCCTCGCTGATTATCGTTCTTTTCAGCGTGTTTACACTTTTAGGTTTTATAGGCTATAAAAATCTCAGCTACGAATTGATGCCCGATTTTAATCAACCGGTTGTGGTAATTAAAACAGCTTATCCGGGCGCTGAACCTAACGAAGTAGAAACTTCGGTTTCCCGAAAAATTGAAGATGCTTTGGCAAACCTTGAAGGTGTAGATTATTTGGTAACAAAATCTTTACCCAATGCTTCCATCATTATCGCAAATCTGAAATACGGAACTGATTTGGATAAAACCATGCAGGATGCTCAACGCTATATTGACAATATCCGCAAAGATTTACCGCAAGACATTTTAAGCCCGGTAATGAGTAAAGTTTCACCAAATGATTTGCCGATAATGTCAATCAGTGCATCGGGTAATTTACCTCCAACTGAATTTTATCAAAAAATGAAAGATGACTATCTGCCGCAAATACAACAAATAAAAGGCGTAGCAGAAATAACCATGTTGGGTGGAGAAGAAAGAGAAATACAGGTAAAGGTTAATCAGGATAAATTGAAAATATATAAGATTTCACTTTATCAGGTTGTAGAAGCCATTAATCGTTCGGGCTTAGACCTGCCAGCCGGTAAAGTGCAAACAGATAAAGAGAAAAATTCAGTTCGTTTAATGGGTAAATTCACAACATTAGATGACATTAAAAATGTTCAGATAGCAATGCCGGTTCCCGGCAGTCCGGTTTATGTTAAAGATGTTGCCAGTGTTATAGATGGCATCAAGGAAACAACTTCTATCAGCCGTTACAATGGCAAAAATGGAATAGGTCTTTTATTGAAAAAACAAGGTGATGCAAATGCCGTTGATGTTTCGAAATTAGTTCGCGCAACATTCAAATCCATTGAACAGCAAAATGCAAATTCAGGTGTAAAATTCACTATTGCTGACGACAGCACCGATAATACCATTGCAGCGGTTAACTCTGTAATTGTAGATTTAATTTTAGCGGTGATATTGGTGTCGTTGGTAATGCTTTTATTCCTGCGTAGTTTCAGAAACTCATTAATTGTAATCGTTGCTATTCCCACCTCATTGGTTACTGCATTTGCAGTGATGTGGCTTTTGGGTTACACACTCAATTTAATGACTTTGCTTGCAATGTCATTGATCATTGGTATTCTGGTAGATGATGCTGTTGTTGTTTTAGAAAACATTCAAAAGCATTTAGACAAAGGAAAGGAAAAGAGAACGGCTGCATTAGATGGCCGTATGGAAATAGGTTTTGCGGCATTGTCTATTACCTTGGTTGACGTAGTTGTTTTTCTACCAATTCTTTTTTTACAAGTCTTTGTAGCTGATATGCTCAAACAATTTTCTGTAGTTGTAGTAACCTCTACTCTTACCAGTTTACTGGTAGGTTTTACGCTAACTCCATGGTTGGCATCGCGCATCGGAACGAAAGAAAATCTTAAACCGTCTAATTTCTTCAATCGGTTTTTACTCTGGTTTGAACAACAGTTAGAAGCCTTTACCAATTGGTATGGCATACAGTTAGAATGGGTTTTAAGCCACAAAATAATTTTTACGGGTATTGTGCTATTGCTTTTTGTAATGACTCTAGGCATAATGAAACAGGGTATCATTGGTAAAGAACTTATTTCCACGGGCGATCAGGGAAAATTTCGGATGAGTTTAGAATTTGACAAATCAATTTCTATTGAACAAAACAATGTGGTTGCCCAAAAAATAGAAACCTATATTATACAACAACCCGAAGTAGCAACCGTATTCAGTAACGTTGGTGGACCCAGCACTGGCATTGGCAGTTTAGGTATTGGTTTAGCCAATAAAACAGAATTTACTATTCAGCTTAAATCAAAAAAAGAACTCAAAAATGTGCCAACCGAGCAGTTTATGCAAAAACTTCGGGAAGAATTGAAGAGTAAATTTCCAAGTATAAATTATTCGATGGCAGCTTTAGGTTTAATTCCCCGTTCGGCACCAATTGAAATTACATTAAGCGGAAGAAATCTGGCTTTGGTAATGGAAACAGGTAACGAACTAAAATCTGTTATTGAAAAAACACCGGGGGCTGACAATGTGCGTTTATCCGTAGAACAAGGCAGCCCGGAATACAAAATAATTCCGGACAAGGATAAAATGCAACGTCTTGGTTTAACCACTGCTTATGTAGGTATAAACCTAAGAACAGCGTTTACGGGCAATGACGACGCAACGCTCACTGAAAACGGTACAGAATATCCGGTGAGAATTTGGTTAGATGAATTTAACCGACAAAATTTTGAAGATGTACAGCGGCTTTCCATTGTTAACCCAATGGGCTTACCGGTTGAAGTTTCACAATTTGCAAAGGTAGAGCAGGACAATTCTCCTTCATTATTGGAACGGAAAGACCGTCAGCCCGCAGTTACACTCACCGCCGACGCATTAGGCAGGCCATCTGGAACTGTGGCAGACGATGTAGTGTCTTATCTCAGCAAAAATCCACTGCCGGAAGGCATACAAATGACTTGGGGTAGCGACATAAAAAGGCAGAATGATAGTTTTGGTGCATTGGGTTCTGTATTGCTCATTTCGTTTCTTCTTATTTATCTTATTATGGTAGCTCTTTATGACAGTTTCGTTTACCCTTTTGTAGTTTTATTCTCCATTCCTGTAGCCGCCATCGGTGCATTTTTAGCGTTGAATTTGTCATTAAGTAATTTAAGTTTATTCGCTCTGCTCGGTTTGATTATGCTAATGGGTTTGGTGGTCAAAAATGCCATCCTTATTGTGGATTTTACTAATCAATTAAAAGCAGAAGGTCAACATTTCAAAGAAGCCCTCATCCTGGCTGGAAAAGGTCGTATGCGACCAATCTTGATGACAACACTTTCTATGGTCATTGGTATGTTACCTATTGCCATGGCAACAGGAACAGCAGCCGAATGGAAAAACGGACTTGCCTGGGTTATTATTGGCGGCCTGCTTTCCTCTTTAATCCTGACCGTTTTTTTAGTTCCAATGGTCTACTATTTAGTTGACACAGCGAAAGAAAAATTAAATCGCACGAAAATATAATTGAAATGAAAATAGCACGTATCGCATTACTCGCATTTACATTGCCACTGACACTTTATTCATATACCAATCACAAAGCAGAAAGTTATTCTTTAACTGTAGAGGTAAATAATTTACGAAACTCAAACGGTATTGTTCAGTTTGCCTTGTATAACATGGACGGCACTATACCTGATGAATTTTATAAAAAATCTTATAAAATATTAAAAGGAGAAATCATAAATGGTTCTGCTGTGATTAGCTTCAAAGACCTACCTACAGGCAAATATGCTGTGAACATCCTGCACGATGAAAACAATAATGGCAAAATCGATAAAGGATTTATTTTGCCGATTGAAGGTATTGGTTTCTCAAATTATCAAACCATTGGCTTAGGTAACCGACCCAATTTTTCAAAAGCAAGTTTTGAGTTAACCCAAAACAAAACTATTATTATTAAGGCGATTTACCTGTGATTTGAAATCTTGCACCATCTGCATATTCAGTGGTCTCAAATAGGTAGAAATAATGTATTTTAACAATGAGGTTCGTTCCTCACACTATTTCTACGCAAGGGCAATCAAAGCAGCTAATTTAACCGCCTCAGGCAAGGTAATGCCACATTTAAATTTTGTGTTAGGATACCTTATCCAAACTTTATCAGATAAAACCCATTGCCTATTTTCTTAAAACTTGTTTGACGTTATAGTCTTGCTTTTTGTGTTTCGTGCATTCCGCTGGTTCTCACTACCCGTTCTCCTCGTTTGATGATACCTTGCCCAAGTGCCGTACTCCTTATCATTTTCTTCGGTAGTAAATCCTTTCTGAATGAGGATCTAAATTGTGCTTTACACCAAACTGTTTATCCATTTTGCAAATTTTGGTCTTTGGGATTATGTCAAATTTTACTGCGGCTTTCCCAATCTATAATCGTTTATAAAACTTGTATCAGTAAGCGTTTGCAGAAACAAAAGTAAGTCATCTTTTTCTTGTTGAGTCAGCTGTAAGCCGTTTTCTTTATAAGGCAGAGTCATCAGCGGGTCAATATTTACAGAGGTTTGCTTTACTCCGCTGTTATAAAATTCAATTACTTCTTCCAATGTAGTATACCGACCATCATGCATAAACCTGTTGCGCAGTTCGCAGTTGCGAAGAGTAGGTGTTTTATATTTCCCAATGTCGTTTGCATTGTCCGTTACATCATAACGTCCTTTGTGACCGGCATCAAAAGCACTGTCCAATCCAGTATTATGAAATGCATTATCGGTAAGAAAGATTTCGTTGTGGCAGTGGAAGCAGTCACCTTTCTCTGTAAAAAAAATAATCATACCGTTTCTTTCATTCTGAGTCAGAGCCAGTTCATGCCTGCGGTATTTATCGTACTTCGAATTACCCGAATTAAGAATGCGAAAAAACTGGGCGAGGGCATAAGCCACATCTTTTGATGCTATCTCTTTTACCCCGTAAGCTGTATAAAAAAGTTCTCTATAGTTTCCATTTGCATTCAGTTTACTGATGTCAGTTCCGAAAAAAATGTTTACCTCAAACATCATTATATCTTCCAACGTGCCATTCTTTTCGCCCTTCCATAAAAAATTGTGGCTCCATCCTAAATTCTGATGAGGCAATACATTGTTGTCAGGAACATTATCCGAAGTAAATCCCTGGGGTTGATAATGACAACTTGCACATGATTTTCCATTATTGCTTAGAATAGTATCGTAGTAGAGTTTGCGCCCCAGTTGCAGGCGCTCGACACTCATAGCATTATCCGCAGGAATTTCCATTACTGGAAACTGCTTCGGAATTTGTATCTCGTATGGTGTAAAAGAGGTTTGGGGGGTGTCCTCCCTCTTTTTGCAGGAAGAACCGAGTAGCACCAACAGGAAAAGAAGATAACCCCTGACTTTCATACTCAATTAAATATATCGGTGCCGTTGGTGCAAAGTTTATGCATGGCAGTATCGTTGTTCATAGAATAACTTCCATCAGTTCTAAAATCATAGATAAGCGGGTTGCGCAACCATTCGTTAATATTCATACTCAGGGTTGCTTCGGCGGCATTTCCATCACGAACAATCATAGGATTACTCACCGTAATCTGCACCAGATTTTTATTCTTGCCTAAGTGCATGGCAAATCCATAATTGATGGATGAGTCGCGGTAGTGTCCTTCCAGCTTCATGAAATGGTATCCTCCTCCCATCATGTCTGGCCAGCCCATGTTGATGTTATCAAATGTCATAGGCAGAGAATCAGTCTGATTTTTTACAGAATCAAGACCCACGCAAAAATTTATCTGTGTGCAGGTTCCAGACGGAAATTTTTCGAAAGATAAAGTGTTCATCGAAGACTGCCGAGCATCTATATAAAATACTCTGTTGCTGGAATAGCTGGATCCGTCCTGCATTCTAAACACAAAACCCGACAGATAATAGTTGAGCCGTGTTATTTCATAATCGTATCCGGCATCACACAAATACTTCATAGTATCGAATTCCAGTTGTTTATTGTCAATCCGGTATGTCAGTTTCAATTGTAGATCAGCCGAATCAATATGATTCTTTTTACATCCGCCAAAACTGGTTGCAATAACCAACACCATAGTAATTACTCTCCAATTCATATGATGAATGTAATGCGATTGAAAGATTGATTAGATGACCTTTATCATAACCTACATTGTTGTTTCATCCTATGAGTCTTTCGTTCACAACAGTTTCACCTATTGACTGAATGCGTAGCTGAGCGTCAGAATAAAGTTTCTTCCGGGTCTTGGAACATTCCCCCAATCCAGGTGCTCCCGGTAGTTGCGATCTAAAACATTCTCAGCGGCAAAACTCAAACTCATCAGGTGACTTCCGATGTTCAGCTTATAACCGGTGCGCAGATGCAGCAATCCGTAAGCCGGTGTCGTTTTCTCTTCTGCCGATTGGTTTACTCTCTTTTGCCACAAAGCCCATTCGGCTTCAGCCTGTATATGCCATCCTTGAATAGAATATCGTACGGAGTGATAGCATTTTAATGGCGGAACTAAGGGCATCGGTTCACCATTTGACAATTGTGCATAGCTGTATTTGAAGGTGTGCATGCTTTGAATACCTTTTATTTCATGAAGTGACATACGGAATTCTGTCCCTGCTATTCGGCCTTCGGCCATGTTCATGTATTTTTTTACCCCCTTTGCACCGGAGGTCATTACATAAAATTCACTTTGCGTAGCCCCCATGATGTAATTATAGATGTGATTGTAAAATACAGCGCAGGTTACATCTACATATTTACTTTCGAAGCTTCCGTTCCATTCGGTTTGTATAGTCCGTTCATTTTTAAGTTGAGCATTACCTAAGTAATCGTATCCGTCAAACCGGTTGTAAAGATAAAAGCCGAATAACTCATTGGCATTGGGTGAACGTTCGCCATAAGCCAGTGTAATTCTCGAAGAAAAGTGCTTAGCAAACAAGGCTGTATAAATAACATTAACCGAAGGGGTTAGTCTGTTGACAGGTTTGCCTGCGGTATTATCAAATATTTTAGCCTGGTTGCGGCCAAAGTCAGTAGTCAGCACAGCACGCATAAATTCTGCTCGTGCGCTTATCTGCAAATAATGTTTTTTACTAATTGTATATCTGTCTGACAGGTAAATACCAGCAAAATGTCTACTGTTATCCGGCAGGGTAAGCATAAACATAGAAGCCGCGTTTTGCGGATACATGGTCATTTCGGCCTTTGAAAAATTGTTGGCATAATCGGCCCGCAGTTTTAGTTCATTGTTTTTCCCAAGTGATAGTTTCAAATCGGTAAAGCAACCTGCCGTGTAACTCCATCCGGGCATATCCATGTGCATGAGCGTATCAATGCGGTGTGTATCATCCATGGAATGGAAAATGTGATTGAAATACACTTTCGTTTCCATACTTTGTATAATTCGGTTTTGACCCTGCCAGCTATGAGCCAAAGATGCAATGTTGGCTATAGCTTTTCCTGCATCCATAGTAAGCGCTGGATATCCTATGTTCCATCCTATGTCGCCTACATAATCAACCGCAAGGCGATGACCTTCCGGCAATTTAAATGCTATGGAAGTTCCGTAGTTTACCTTTTCGTACTGAGAATAAGAGATGAGTTGATTAGCTCCCGCCCGATAGTTAAGTGCTTTACGATAGGTGCCGTTTATGCGGTACGCAACTTTATCAAAACTCATGTTAAGAGCGGTGCCTGCATTAAATGCATGGTTGACGCTATTGTACGAAACAAAACCAGTAGCGTATGTTTTTTTGCAATGCGAAAACTCAGCCTGCTTAGTTACCATATCCATAGAACCGCCCAGCGTAGAACCTGTTTCAATTCCAGCTGCGCCATGACTGGTTCGGATGTAATTCAGATTATTAGGTTCAATGTATATGCTCCCTGGATCCATTTTATCGGTGCAAGCTCCATAAATACGCATCCCGTTTATGGTAAGGTTAATTTGCCCTGCAGAATATACCCGCAACACAGGTTCCATGCCGTAGGCACCGCGTTTAATCAATGAAACACCCATCATACGTGCCATTACATCTTCTGTAGTAGATAATCTGTTTGACTTGTAAAAGTTGGCTGCTACATTGTTGTGATCTGTTTGGTCACAAATTACTACTTCATTTAAGTGAAGTGTTTTACGCGGAACGGAATCACTGTATTCAAAACTCTGCTGGGCAGAGCCTTTGAAAAGCACTGCCTGTAGAATAAAAAGGATGGATACACGAATCAATGATTTCATTATTCTAAATTCATATCAAAATATAGAGATGAATCAGCGACTGCACCATTATGGTTCAGATCAAGATAAATTCGCCATTCCCCGCTCATCGTGAAATTTAATTTCCCTTTATAGTGTCCGTTGCTTTGTAAAACAGGGTTTTCATTAAGCGGTGAACCGTGCCCCATCGAAAGCATTTGCGGGTTCACTACGGGAGTATAATCATTAGCCGCAGGAAAACTCATCATGCCTGTCTTTTTATGAATAGTAACTTCAAAGTCGTTTACTCCAACTAACGGATGCACCGGTTTAACTACAGACACAAACAATTTGGAACTATCGTCCAAAGCCGTGAGCGATTTCATTTTTGCCACGGCAGGGTTTAACACAGTAATGGCCATGGCAACTGTTCCCTGCAAGCCATTCTTATTGTTTAAAATATCTACATTTAACGTCCAACCTCCCGTACTTCCGCTAGGCATAATATACACTACTGCACAAGAAAACAACCCATCAGTAGCATTATTCGAAGCCGGATTTTCAAGTGGACAGCTATGGCTCATTCCCCCCATCATTGTCATCATTGGATGAAGGGTTATCTGGGCATCGGTCAAACGCTGGTTTCCCACAGAATCGTAAAGAGCCAGGTAGAGTGGGTTGTAACCGACAAAAAAACTGTCGGTACCGTAAACTTCTACACGGGCTGCAGAACCAATGGCATAACCGGATGCCAGTAATTTTAAGTTAGACGGAATAGGATAATCGGGACCATTATTGTTATCCTTTTTGCAGGAAGATAGAAATACAGTAGATGATATAAGAACAGCCGCAGCTGCTATGAATATTCTTTTCATGATTTAATGATTTAATTTTAAGCCGTGCAAGCAGTATTCTCACAATTACCTGTGAAACACTTCTACACAAAACATTTAAGACTGATTAATTTGAATGGGAAGGGGTGATATTCGAAGATGGATACTATGCAGGAGGATGAAATATGTCGCTCCTAAAATGCGAGATGTATTCTGTGCTGAGAGATGTCAACCCTGTAGTAACAACAACATCTAATTTCCGGCTGTTTACAGATGTTTCAGGCAAATCCATAATAAATTCCTCGTCATACATCTTATTTACAGGTTCTGCGGAGCTTTGTTCTTTTTTCGCCTCCTCCTTCAGGTGCTTTATCAGGAAGCATTTGCCATTACAATGAAGTTTTTTGTTGCTTTTATTTACGCAGAATTTGTCGGCTATATACTGCTTGTTAGCTAAATAACTTACAAGGATACCACCCTTGCTAGTGCTTTCCAAAATAATGCAAGCCACTAAAAGTATAGCTGTAAATGCTTTTAATAAATATATAATTGCCCTGTGCATTTCGTACGCAAAGTTGCATCAGCGGATGTAAACTGAAGCATGATTATTGTCATTTCTAGTATATCAGCTATTTCAATCCACATCCAGTGAAGTAAAAAACAAGAAATAATTTTGATGTTTCCTATTTTTAATGTAATTAATCTCAAATTGAATATTTGTTTGTATATGAAATCTCAAAAGGCTTTACTTAAGCAGAACAATGTATTGATTTTATTCTCTCACCAATTTACCGCAGTATAGTTTGCTGCCCAGCCGCAGTTGATACAGGTAAACTCCACTAACTTCTTTAGCCAGGTCAATAGTCAGCTGGTGGGCATTTCCGTGTTCTATGCGACCGGTACCGGTTAACACCTGCCGCCCATGTATGTCAAAAACTGATAGTGTAGCCGCTAAATTTTCAGCCGCAGAAATGAGTATGGTTGTTTTTTCAACAAACGGATTAGGAAATATCTGCACAGTGCTTTCACTTTGCAACAAACCAAGCCCTGAAACAATGGTAACAAACACACTGTCGCTCTTTGCCGAACTGCAACTGTGTACATCGGTTACTTTAACCGAGTAGTATCCCTGTTGGGTAACCACAAAACTCTGCGTTGTAATACTGCTTTGCAGCACACCGTTTAAGTACCATGTATAGCCGGCAGCCACTGCACTACAGCTTACCGAGGAGCCGTTGACCGTAATCATCGATGTGGCAGGCAAGGGGTAAACGGTAACGGTAAGGTAACCGGTATCGGCACTAAGCCCGTTACCGGCCACCAGCATTACATTGTAGGTGCCGCTGCTGCTGTAAGTGTGTTCAGGGCTGGTGAGCGTAGAGGTATCTCCATCATCAAAGTTCCAGAAAAAGCTGGTGATAGTACCTGTAGAAGTATTGGTAAACGCCAACGGTTGCCCATCGCACACATCGGCCGCACTCAGGTTGGCATGGGGCGCCTGCGGTGTACACCAGGTAATTTGCGGGCTAATGGTACCGGTGTTGTTATCAACAAACGGAGCTGAAGCAGGTGGTGTTAAATCGCAAAAGTCAAAAGAGCCATTCATTCTGCCCGAGTTACCGCTTAACAGGGCTACTGTAAAACTACCAAACCCACCGGCTACCGTATCTGCATTATACCAGTCGCTGTCCACCTGCAATACACCATCATTAATAAACGCGGCATCGTGGTAAAGCGAATCAATGTTCTTGAAACTGCCGCCTAGTTGTACGTTCCCGCCCACCGCGTTTACAAACCTGCCGGTATTGAGCAAGGAGTGCGCCCCCGTAAGGAAACCTGTGTTGGTAAAGAGGTAAAGGTTGTAGGCATCGTAAAAAGTAAGACCTCCTGCATTTTGAATATTCCCCAAGCTGGCAAAAGCCGTTGTGTGCAGTACTCCATGGTTTATAACAGTTCCGCTGTTGAGCATACTATGGGCATCTATTACACCGGTGGCATTATTAGCCAGCATACCGGTGTTGGTAAAACTATCTACACCGGTAATGTGGCCGTTATTAATTAAATTACCGGTGGTCAGAAAAGTAGGGGCAACAATAGAATCGTTGTTGAGAATAAAACTCAGGTTAAAGAAACTGTCAACTCCGGCAAACAGGCCATCGTTAATCAACGTATCGTTGTTCTGAAATCTTTTAGTTAACACCAGGCCGGTGTTGTGAATAAAACCAACATTTAAAAAACTATCCACCCGGTGAAGCACCCCCGAGTTTTCGATGGTGCCGTAGTTAGCAAACGATTTCAGCCGCAGGGAATCGGTACTGGTTACATGCCCGCTTTGCAATAGCAAATAGCGAAAATCAACCGTTCCATGATTGACAATATATCCTCCGTTAATCAGCATGTCTCTGGCAGAATCCTGCACCAGTGCGCCACCGGCATTTATGGTAATGCCGCCCGAAGGCAACTGAAAACTTGTATTAAGAGTAACCTGATGGTTGATAGTAACGGTGTAACCGGGCAGCGGAACACAGGTGCAACTCCAGGTAAACGGGCTTACCCAGGGACCGTTAGCAATAGAAGTTGCCGATTGCGAAAACAGATGTTGAGCAAACGTGCAGAACGTAACGAACAGGAAAAAGCGAAGTGTTTTCATTAAAGTAAATTTGAGTCAAAGGTTAACCCGCAACGTGCGCTATCCTATGATATTCATCACATACTGAAATGTTGTTTCGTAATTTTAGAAAGGCAGTAATCAAGCACCGGTGTAAGTACATCCGGATGTTTCGGTTTCATAAACCGTAACTTTCGATAATACCGGAAGAACGGGGAAAAGCTTCTTCCAGATCCACATGGTCAAAATTTCAACCGTAGGATTTTCGAGCCCCTGAACTTTATTCAACACTTTGTGGTCAAGGGCATCAAGTATTGGGGCGAAAATCTCCTTAAGGTCGGTAAAGTCAAGTAGCCAACCGCTTTTGGGGTCTGCCTCTGCTGTCAAATAAACCACTACCCGGTAGGCATGGCCATGCATGTTCCGGCACTTGTGCCCCACCGGCACATTGGGTAAGTAATGGGCCGCCTCAAATCTGAATTCTTTAAATATTTCCATAAATTATCAAAAGCATTTTATCATAAGGCAAAAGCGCGCAAGAAAATTTAGGCGAAGTTGAAAGCTGCCTTCAATCCGAGTCTGCTGAATTTTAGAGAGTCTGCCTTCTTTGGAAAATCAGACCGGTAATGACAGCCCCTGCTTTCTTCCCTATTCAAAGCCTCCTTCACAATCATCAGCGATGTTTCGATCAGGTTTAGAACTTCCATCCTCTGAACCGAAATACCTTGTGAAGAAATTCTAGAAGTTAGTTTGTGATGCAACTCCTTGAACTCTGCTTCGCAATAACTTAACTCCGTTCCTTTTCGTATTATACCGGCATAAAGCCACATTTTATGCTGCACGTATTTTTTCATGCTGCCTATGTCTGCATCTTCTTTTTTACTGAGCCTTACTACCTGTTTAGGTTTTAGCAACGGAATTTGTTTTTGCAAAAGCAACTCGGTATCGTCAGCCGCTTTTGCAGCAAACACTAATCCTTCTAAAAGCGAATTGCTAGCTAAGCGGTTAGCACCATGTACACCTGTACACGAAACTTCGCCACAGGCATACAGGTTCCGGATAGAAGTCTTTCCATTCAAATCGGTAACTACACCACCGCACATGTAATGCGCTGCCGGAACCACGGGTATCATATCTTTCGATAAATCTAAACCGGCCTGCCTGCAATGGGCAAAAACATTCGGAAAGTGTTTCTGAAGTTCACCGGTATCAAATTTTCGCGCGTCTAGATATACACAATGTTCATCGCTTCCTTTCATTTCACTTAAAATGGCGCGGGTAACCACATCGCGCGGTGCAAGCGATTTAAGGGGGTGATACTTTTCCATAAAAGTCTCGCCGGTTGCATTTTTCAATTCTGCTCCAAAGCCCCGCAATGCTTCAGTTATTAAAAACACCGGTTTGCTAAGCTCGTAAAATGTGGTAGGATGGAACTGCACAAATTCCATGTTGTTAATAACAGCACCTGCGCGCTGCGCCATGGCAAAACCATCACCGGTGGCAATAGCAGGGTTGGTGTTTAATTCATAAACCTGTCCTGCCCCACCACTTGCCAGCATCACCGCTTTTGCATGAATTTGTAAAGGTTCGGTGGCTTTATCTTCAAGGGCTGTAATGCCTGTGCAAGCATTTTTGGTTACACATATATCCAACGCGAAACAGTTTTCGAGTATTGTAATGTTTTTAGAAGAGCGCACCTGTTTTACAAGTGCATTTTCCACTTCCTTTCCGGTGGCATCGGCTGCATGTACTATCCGGGCATGAGAGTGTCCCCCTTCCCGATGCAAATCAAAAATCCCTTTCTGCTTTTCATCGAATCTTACACTCAGTTTATCTAATTTTAAAATACCCTGCTTTGCATTTCCGGCAATCAGCTTTACGGCTGATTCATTACATAATCCATCACCGGCAATAAGTGTGTCATGCACATGATTTTCGATAGAGTCATCTTTGTCAAACACCGCAGCTATGCCACCTTGTGCATACATTGTGTTCGATTCACCGAGGGTTGCTTTTGTTACAATAGTTACCTGGGCAAAACTGGCGCAGTGAATGGCGTAAAACAAACCGGCAATTCCGCTACCTATTACTAATACTTCTGTTTCGCGATGGTTCATACAAACTCAAGCATTCGTTTAATGGGCATATAGGCGCGTTTGATAATTTCAGGAGGCAAGCCAATTTCATATTTCGTCTGCTCACCTGTACCTATAGATTTTAACGCAGCGAGTGTATTCGCCATGTTTATTTTTTTCATGTACGGGCACTTAAAGCAAGGGGTAATAAAATCCCGGTCGGGATACATGCCTCTCAGGGTAGCTCCCAAATCGCACTCTGAGGCAAGAATGAATTTTTGGGAGGTGCTACTACCCACGTATTTCAGTATATCGTTAGTACTACCCAATACTCCCTTATGGTCTTGCAGCGATTCTTCTACCGTTTCTTTCGGCACTTCCCAATGCAAAAGCATTTCAGCATCAGGATACATTTGTTTCATGGTAGCAAGCGAAGTATTTGAAAACTGTTCATGTACTTCGCAGGCACCATGCCATAGAATCATTTTCTTTCCGGTTTCGCGTTCGATTTTTGCCTGCAAATTCTGCCCCATGTAAACATCAGGAACAAAAATTAAGGTGTCACTTTCAAATGATTTGGCAATGGCTACGGCATTACGCGAGGTGCAGCAAATATCGCACTCGGCTTTGGTTTCGGCAAACGTATTTACATAACCAATTACAGGAACACCCGGGTAACGCGCTTTCAGTTGCCGAATATCAGCTGCTGTAATACTTGAAGCTAAAGAACAACCTGCTTCTTTATCGGGAATTAACACGTTTTTATCTGGATTGAGAATCTTAGCAGTTTCAGCCATAAAACTAACCCCGCAAAAAATAATATTAGGTGCCTTAACTTTCGTAGCCTCTATACTCAGCCCCAATGAATCGCCAATAAAATCGGCTATTCCTCCGTCCTTTTCAAGAATTTGCAATTCGGGAGGCATATAATAATGAGCAAGTATAACGGCTTCCCTCTCCTTTTTTAGTTTCCGTATTGCAGAAAAAACAGTGCTTGCAAATTCCTTTTCCATTTTGTAAATTATTACCAATAAGTTATAAAAGACACGATTGTCTTTTATTCTGCAAATGAGAACCATTCGAGAGAAAATATTTATGAGTTTTATCAGTTAAGAAATTATTAGAAGTTTTGTTCACCAGAGTCATTATACAAAAAAAAAGTTACCCGTTTTCCTATATCTTAACAGATGTCTTAAAAAAAATAGCTTAATATGAGGCAACAGGATAAACAACAAAGTCAGTAATAATACTATACCCACTAGTGCAAATACAATAAGCCAAGGCTGAAGCTGCACCATGGTTGCAGATCTAAATTTTGTTGCACGGCAATGCTCTTCGTTATCCCGCAGTTCCCTATTAAGTGAAATCTAAAATACAAGCAGCGAAAGATTGTAGCTACGCATCCCAAAGTCGCCAAACGTATTTTAGCTATGCGTGTAGTGTTTCAAAAATACAATCGATTAATGAATGCAGTTGCCCTAGGAGCCGAGAAGATTGCATACTTCGGTAAACTTAAGCCTTGTTTAATGCCATAAGTTACTATAGCATAAATATGCCTTATTTATGCTATAGCTGTAAACGTTAACCGTAACAGTTATCTTTTTGCAAAGAATACATAACCAACTCCTGCCAGGGGCTTCAGTGCTTTGCCAATGCAATGACTAAACTCATTTTCTTAAATATATACTTCCTCTAACGAAATGTAGATACTTGCACCTTGAAGTTATGAAAATCCTAAACGTGCCATTTTGTTTAATTTCTTGTGGTAACTTGCCGTAAAAATCAAAACCAATTCCATAATCTAATCAGATTGAGTCTTAATTCAACTACATAAATCAACTATGAAAAAAGAACGAACCTTGGCAGAACCCTTCCGCATTAAAATGATTGAGCCATTGAGGTTAACTACAACCGAATACCGCAACGAAGTTCTACAGAAAGCTGGTTATAATCCTTTTCTTCTCTATAGCCACGATGTATATATTGACTTGCTTACCGACAGTGGAACAAGTGCTATGAGCGATCACCAATGGAGCGCCATGATGTTAGGTGATGAAAGCTATGCCGGAGCTCGCAGTTGGGAGAAATTGGAGTGTGAAGTGAAAGACCTAACGGGTATGGATTATGTGTTGCCAACTCATCAGGGAAGAGCTGCGGAAAGAATTCTTTATGGTTTGCTGGGCGATAAAACAAAAGTTTTTATCAGCAATACCCACTTCGATACTACCCGCGCCAACATTGAGTTTACCGGAGCTGTTGCTATTGATTGCATGAATGAAGAACTCCTTGACATGGATGCAGAACTTCCGTTTAAAGGAAATATGGATATTGAGCAGGCGAGGCAAAGTATTTTAAAATACGGAAAAGAGAATATTGGAGCAATCATTCTCACTGTTACCAATAATTCATCCGGAGGGCAACCGGTTAGTATGGAAAATGCAGAGCAGGTTCGGGATTTGTGTCATGAGTTTGGCATTCTGTTCGTTTTAGATGGTTGCCGGATTGCAGAAAACAGTTACTTCATTAAACACAGAGAAGAAAAATTCGAAGAGAAAACTTATCGGCAAATTGCTCAGCAAATGCTTTCGCTGGCTGATGTTTTCATAATGAGTGCTAAGAAAGATGCATTAGTAAACATGGGTGGTTTATTAGTGTTACGCGATAAATACATTGCCGAAAAATGTACAAATCTTCTCATTATTTCTGAAGGTTTTGCAACATATGGTGGGTTAAGTGGGCGCGATATGGAAGCAATCGCAGTAGGATTGCAGGAAGTTTTCGACCCCGACTATCTTCATTATCGAATAAAAAGTACAGAATATTTAGGGAAGCGCCTGAACGAGAAAGGAGTGCCGTTGATTCGTCCATATGGAGGTCATGCTATTTATATTGACGCAAAAAAATTCTATGAGCATATACCGGTTCATCAATTTCCCGGTCAGGCACTGGTGTGCGATTTGTATGAGCAAGGTGGCATTCGCTGTGTAGAAGTTGGTTCCGTCATGTTCGGTAAATATGACAAGTACGGAAATCACATAGCCCCGAAACATGAATTAGTCCGTTTGGCAATACCTCGCAGGGTTTATACACAGAGCCATATTGACTATGTGATTGATGTTTTTGACGACATCATAGCAATGAAAGATAAATCGCGAGGTTTACAGATTGTTTATGAACCGCCTTTTTTGAGGCACTTCACGGCTAAATTTGAAAGATTATAACATATCATACGCTATGTTCATTGCTAAGTAGGAATAGTTTTTCCGAAGGCATAGCCCTTTGGATAAAGTGCCCGCATGTATTTTGGTCAATCCTGTTTAAGCGGTCTCAATAATCTGCGCTACAGATGCAGGGTGTATGCCCAAAATCAATTAAACGGACTTATAGCATCGTTTTACAATCGTAGCACAGTAATCTCAATTTATTATGAAGGCAAAAAAACAGTTGTATAACATGCGGCATTGTTCTATTCTAAAAAATTGTCGACTTGAATTTCTTGAACTTCTCAATCAAACAAGGTATTGCATGAAATAAAAAAGAGCACTAGCTAATTCATGAAGGTTCGAAATCAGAGGTGATATTCGTTATAACTTCAGGGGTAATAAAGCTGATATAAACGGATATGCTTGCACGCATTTTACAAAAAAGCACTATAGTTAACTCCAAACTGGGATTATAACATTGGTTGGGAAAGCCGGGCTTAGAGATCAATTAAGGCCATAGCGGATTGACCATCGGGCTTATTAAATTCATGAAACTATCAAAAAATGCTTAAAATATTGATTCGTATTGCGTTAGCTGCATGGTGGAAAAGCCGGTCTTAGAAATAAATCAATGCGCTACGGCCTTAATTGATCTCTAAGCCCGGCTTTTCCAGCTGCCACTTCAACTTATTTATTTCATTCATGACTCTTTCCACCATCATATCACAGTAGATAAGGTTGAAATAAAATATATCCTCCGGGGTATAGGTTTTTTCTAATTCCTTTCTCAACATCACTTTTGCCCTGTTCAACCGCACCTTAACGTTTGCTTCGCTTATATCCAGGGTTTCAGCAGTTTCTGCTACGCTGAACCCGTTTATTTCTCTTAATGAAAATACCATACGGTAGGCTTCAGGTATTTGTACCAGTGACTTTTCAATTACATAATTGAGTTCGCGGTTCACGACTTCGTTACCGGTATCGCTGTGTTTGTTGTTTGAAAACATAGGTATTGATGAGTCGTTTATATTCATTGCCATTTCATTTTTATAACTGAATTTCTCCCTTTTCCGATAACAGTTGCGAAGCATTATTTTTATCAGCCATGTTTTGAAAGAGGAGCGGTTCTCGAAATTTGATAAGTTTAGATATGCGCTTACAAAAGTCTCCTGCATTAAGTCTTGAGTATCTTCATGGTTGTAACCGTAAGCCCTTCCTGTTTTATGCAGGAAAGGGTTGTTTCTACGGATAAGAATTTCGAATAAGGCAGTTTCTCCGTTAACGATTTTTTGTATCACTTCAATATCGGAATATTGCTCGGAAGCTTTCACATTATTCATTTTACAGTTATTTTACTGGTCAATTTCACACTAAGCTACGATTTTCGCTATACGCGCCAACGAAAATGCACCCACAGCCATTACTAAATCGCGGACCGCTACATCTAAGTAATTGCCGCTTGCTAATAACGTAAGGGCAATGAGAGTTAGCCACACAGAAACAATGTATCCGCCTATAGCTGGTTTTGCCAATACACTTGCTCCGGCAGCTATTTCAATTACTCCCACTATCATCATAAATTTATGCGGAGCAAAGGGAAGCAGTCCCACGATAGCCGGGTGAATGTAATTTTCCCAATGCGTTAGAAGATCGGTGAATTTGTCTAAACCTGCTACGATAGGAACCAGGCCGAAAGTCAGTTTCATTAAGGCGAACACTGTTTTAAGTGTTTGTTGCGATTGTGTTGTTTCCATTTTTTTAAGTTTACATGGTTAATAAATTAACGCTCGATTATCTTTCTAAAATTGCGCAGGAAACTGCTTTGCAATTCCTTCTGAAAGCATATCCGACATGATCATCATTTCGGCATATACTTTATCATATGCTACTACATCAGCCGCGTAATCGTGATTTAAACGGGCAGTGGCTTCTTCTAAAGTGTAATCGAGGTGCATCTTCATCATCGACTTCCAGCTTACCAAAGGAAAATTATCAGGGTTCGCTGTGTTCAGGAAAACAGCAATAGAATCGCCATTGGCATACCAGGCAGCCGAAGCCGTATTCATAGCAGCAGTGTTTCCGTTTTTAGCAGCGGTCAGTATATCGGCAGCCACAACTATATGGTTATGCAATAAATCGGTTAGCGCGTTTCCGGCTGCATCGCCATAATAGGGCTTAATGGCATTGCCAATGTCCACCTGATTTTGTAAAAGACGATTGACTGCCTCGGTGGTACCCGGTGCCCCGTCTACTATATTTACAATTACACTGCGCGTCCAGCTTACATGATCGCTCCATAATACCCGGAACGCGGAACTGGTAGCTTTATACTTAGCGCCATCGGTTGGTGAGGCCGTTTCTTTTTTACAAGCTGAAATGCTCAACAGTACAATGGCCACACTTACTAACAGTGGAAATACCTTTTTCATAATGTTTGTTTTTAGTTTAAATAATAAATTGATTACCCTTATTAGAGAAAGTGAGAATGAAAAAGGTTACAGAGAATGGGGCTTACTTTAAAGAAAGACGTTTGTTGAAAAAGTTTTTGAAGGGAAGGCGCTATGAAGAAAGATGAGGTTGTCGAGTAGATAGTGTAGGCTTAAAGTTCTTCGCTTTCACTACAGAATTATTTGAGTGTTCAGCTAAAAGGTTTCTTTGAGTATTTGCTTTTCATTTACTCCCAAATTAACCAACTGTTTTTCAATTGCATCCATCATTGGCTCCGGCCCACAGACATAAAAATAGCTGTTAATGTCGGTGACATTTGCTTTAAGAAAGTCTTCAGAAATATAACCGTGGGCATATCCATCGCTTTTATCATCCGATAAAATGTTGATGAAATTTTTGCCTAATAATTTATCAAATTCCTTTCGAGAATAATATCGGCTTTCGTTTTGTTTGCAAAAATGAGTTTGTTGCTGCCTATTTCAGCTTTCGACCGAAGATACCTGAAGATGGAAATAAATGGGGTTACTCCTGCACCTCTGGCTATGAACACACCTTACCCTGTCAAATCTCGAGGCTACAGCCTATCAACAAGAATGCGTAGTCCATCTTCTTTAGATGGTTCATCATACACTCGTATAATTTTTGCTTTCATTTCGTGGTATCCGATGAATGTTCAAGTATATAATTTTCCAATAAAGAAGTAAGCGAATCATAATATGCTCTTAAACTTTTAATATTTATTTCCGGGTTTTGGACATCGGGAATTGTAACCGGCATTTCTCCTAAGTACTAAGCGAGTTCAGGATACTTTTCATTAATAGTCATTGTCATCTCCAATATTTTGGCATTAAGTTCATTCTGTGTTTCCATAATTTTTATCTCTTCAGTTATTTAGTAGCGGCAGTTATCTGTCTTTCCGCTGCAAAATAGAACTTAACTTTTGTCCGTGTAACAATATTTTCAGCCCTTGTCTTTTTAATGAAATATGTGGCTGTTTCTTTTGATGTTCGTCCACACTATGCTTATACGTTGCAATAATGTCCTGGTATGATAAAACGCCAATGATGTTTTTGTTTTCGTTAGAAACTACCGGCAACACATCAATATTTTCTTTTGCCATTGTTTCAACCGCAGTTCGTAAGGTATCGCTGTTCTTTATATGAATACTGTTTTGTGTGATAAGAGACCCTATTGAATTTTCCGGGGTATGATTATTACTAAAAAGATTTAAGGAATTTAATATCCCTTTATACTCACCGGTACTGTCAGAGACAATAAAATAATTGGATGGATAATCCAGTTCTCTGCCTAACCATTCGCGAACTTCCATTATGCTGTTATCCTCGCTTATTACTATTCCGTTATCAGTTAAAACCTGACCGGCCGTTAATTTCGATAGCGCGTCAGGCTCATAAGAATGAGGTGTGGTTACGCCTCTGCGTGCAATCTTTTCAGTCATAATTGTGTTTTCCATTATAAAATATGACACGAAATATGCAGCAGTGCAGGCAGCTAACAAAGGCAATAATGCGTTGGATTGTCCGGTCGTTTCTAGCGCAAATACAATAGAGGTAAGGAATGCGCGGGAAGCACCGGCAAACATTGCCGACATTCCTACTAACGCTGCCAACGGAATTATAACTCCTGAGTCGGGCACCCAATTAATAAGCAAACCGCCCAATAAAGCACCGGCAGCTCCGCCAATAGTAAGTAATGGTGCTAGTGTGCCGCCCGATGTGCCGCTGCCTAATGAAATGGCCCATGAAACAAATTTCAACACAAACAAAGACAATAAGATTTGAATGGACAGCGTGCCAGATAGCACATCAATGATGTTATTGTAGCCCACCCCCAGCGTTCGTGGTGCAAAGTATCCAACCACACCAACTGCCACTCCCCCAATTGCCGGCCACCATGCCCAATGAATGGGTAGCTTTTCAAAGCTATCTTCTATTAGGTAAACAGTTTTGGTTACCCCTACCGATAATAACCCGATTACAATACCCATTAAGCTATAGTATACGAGTGCTGTATTGGATGGAAAAGCTATGGTTTGGCTTAAAGGAAATACCACTCCTGGCTTAAACAAGAAATGATGCCCCGCAGCTCCCGTAATACAAGCTACGGCAACCGGTATAAATGAGCGGGGCGAGAATTCAAACAATAGTAATTCAATAGCAAGAAAAATGGCAGCAACGGGGCTTCCAAAAATGGCTGACATACCGGCAGTAGCACCTGCGGCTAATAAAATCTTCCGCTCATGGTGTGTAATATGAAGCAGTTGTCCTAAAGTAGAACCTAAAGCACCTCCGGTGGCTATAATAGGACCTTCTGCCCCAAAGGGTCCGCCAGTACCAATGGAGATAGCCGCTGAGATTGGCTTTAAATAAGTTATAGTTGGCTTAATTCTGCTTTGGTTGGTTAGTATCTGTTCCATAGCTTCAGGTATGCCATGACCGCGAATAGCCTTTGAACCGTAGTAAGCCATTAACCCAACAATCAGCCCGCCCGCAACAGGTATAAAAATCACAAATATACCCAGCGTATTGGTGGCAGGGCTTGATGGCTCCATACCTATATTTCTGTAAAAGGAAATGTTTGTAATCAGGTCTATGAGATATACCAAAACTTTAGCCATAAAACTTACACAAACTGCTACGGTAACCGCTAAAACGGCAACGATAAAGGTCCGCTTTTTATTTTGGTAGCTGGTGGCGGGAAAATCTTCTTTTTCTAAAGCGGTACTTAATGAAACTGAAATGGGAATACCCTTGTTTAGTAAGTTGCTTCGGCTCATTCGGAAATTTTCGCAAGGCTAAATATTTAGTATCATTTGCCTGTGTTAAGAAACGTTAGCGGGCATTCTGACTAACGTTTTATAGATTGATGGGCGGGCTTTTCAGCACAAATTTTCGTTCGGTTCGGATAGCTTTCGGGAGAACCTCCTCTTATTATTCTTTTTCAGAGTTTAGTAAGGGCAGAACCTTTATGAGCGGCAATATGATCCGTCTTGTTGCTTTTTATTTCATATTGAGGTTCTTCTTTCGTAGCGTGGTGTGTATAACCTTTGTAATCGAAATCTTTTGTATGTACTTTAATGATAGTTCCCGAAACTCTTCCTGCTTCAGAGTTCCAACTTACTTTGTCGCCTACTTTAAATTTTGTCTTCATAAGCAGATTATTTAAATGTAAATCTAATTTGCATCAAAGTAAAACAGATTGCCATCAACAATTCGTGCCGGTGCAGTGTATGGATGTTCTTGAACTTTTCCCGTTGCCATAATATGTAATACCGTCCAACCTTTTGCTTTCAGATAATCAGATACCATCGAGCGATGACATCTCCACCAAACTGCTTCGGAGCACATATAAGCCGTGGGCTGCTCTAATGCAATTTGCTCCAGTTTCACAATGGCCCTTTCAAACTCTCCGGTTTCCATATAATCGGCATAAGCTCTGAAAGAATCATTGTTCCAACGGGTGTTTTTGGAATCTTTTTTGACTTTTCTTCTTCCACCCAAATCGGCAAGATGGGTATAATGTATTCCAATTTTCTTTAAAGATAGTTCTAAATTGTCCTTGTTAAACTGCGGGTATTTGCGCGAGCCGGGCAAGCTGCGTATGTCCGCAATAACTTTTATACCAAAGGATTGCAGCATGTCGAAAAAATAGATCAGACTATGGGTGGAATGTCCTATGGTGTAGATGGTATGTGTTTCTGGTTTGTTCATTGTTGGTTGTTCAACGCAAAAATATATTTGTCTATATATTTTTGTTTTTCTTTGGATTTGTATTGCTGAATGTATCGCGGATGTTCAAGCACTTTTAAACTGTCAAACAATTTTACTTCTTCATTTAGCTTATGGATAAAGGCAGCGTTTTTTTTTCCTAGTATAAAAACCTCCGAAGTATCTAACCCCAAACTGATGTGTTTTTCCAAAGACTTAATCATAAAATCTTTCACCATTTCAAATAGAACAGGATCATCATAATAATTAGCATTTAGCCATTTGCCCTCTTTTGTTTTTCGGATGATTGCTAAAGGAAATGGTGAGTTGATATAAAATTGTTTGTAGAAATCTTTTGCGCCACCGTATTCAGTAATCATATCATACATAAAAACAGAGGAAACTTCGTGCGTATGTGCCGATTGCATTTTAATACCACATGCGCTTTCCAATCGCTTGGTATCCGTAAACGGCACACCTGTTACCCCGGCTCCGTGACGGCTCGGGTTAATGCCGATAATAAATTTTCGTTGCTTTAAATCGTTGTAGTATTTATGATAAAACGCTTGCATTACATCCATCGTTTCAGCGTTATTCAAATAAGGGTTCATTACCTTAAAGCCATTGGGCAATTTACCTGAATATTTTAAGTGGAGGTTAAAATCAATCACTTTATCAGCAAAGGTTTTTGCCATTAGACGTTTGTTTGTTTTTTTTATTTTGAAAACTCTTTCAGCATATCCATCAAAATACTATAGGGTAAAATTTCTGCTGTAGCCAGTCGGTTTTTGAGTGACTGTCTCAAGAAAAGTTGAACTATTATAGTGTAAAATCATTTTTCAGGATTAAGTAAGAATACTCTTCCCTCATAAGGTTGTAATACTGGTTGTTCGTTTGCCGTGTGAGTTGAAATGAGCATTGTGCCGTTTGCAACAGGATTTTTAATTTTTGATTTAGACATATTGAGCAACACTAAATATTTTTTTCCGCCAGCCATACGATAGTAGGCTAAAATTTTTCGGGTGCATAAATCCTTTGCAATTTCTAAACTGCCCTGATGCAATGCGGGAATTTCATTTCGCAGATGAATTACTTTCTTGAAAAAGTTTATTTGCGAATTGTGTTCGCTTAATTGCTTCTCTACGTTGATGTCTTTATAATTTGCAGCCACAGGTAGCCAGGTTTTTTTCCCTTCGGCACAAAAACCCGCATTGGGTTTTCCATTCCACAGCATGGGCGTTCTACATTCATCTCGGTTCAATGTTTCAATAGTCATATTTACTAAACCTTGCGGAAGATTTTTGTGTTGAATGGCAATAGCGTCCAATCCTTCTTTCAATGGAATGCGAACACGGGGTATTCCTATTTCTTCCCCAAAATAGGTGAACGGTATTCCTCTTGCAGTAAATTGAAACAGTGCTAATAGTTTTGCTTTTTCTATGCTGCCGCCTAAGCGTGTAATCACGCGGGTGCGGTCGTGATTAGCAAAAACTAAAGTAGGTATCAATGGTTCAGGGAATGCTGCTTCAAACCGTCCTATCATTTTGCGGAAGGGTGTTGCCTTGAATGGTGTGGATACGGCTTTGAAAAGGAACACGGCTTTCAACCCTTTTTTGCCTTTGTAATCGCAAAACTTGTTGATTACATTTTCATTGCCATGCGATTCGCCTAACAGAAAGCGGTCGGGATTGTGAAACTCATCAATTACGCTTCGCAACTCAGTTGCAAATTCAAAACTTTGTTCCTGTAGGAAATTATTCGACAGGTGTTGAAAATAAATGGTGAGCGATTTGTCGGATGGCATGGCATGAATGCTTGCTGGATTATTTTTGAAGGTGGAGTCTTCATAAATAGCGCTGATAATATCTAAACGAAAACCGTCCACCCCTTTTGCGAGCCAAAACCTTGCAACATCAAACATGGCTCTTTTTACTTCGGGGTTGTGATAATTTAAGTCGGGTTGAAAAGGAAGAAAAGCGTTGTAGTAAAATTGTTTTCGTGTGGGGTTGTAAGTCCATGCCCAATTGCCCGACATAGCCCGCCAATTGTTGGGTCGTTTCATTCCGTTCTCTCCTTTTCCGTCTCTCCAAACATACCAGTCTGCTTTTGGATTGGTGCGTGAACTTGCCGATTCCTTAAACCATTCGTGTTCATCTGAAGTGTGGTTCATAACTAAATCAAAAACGAGTTTCATATTTCTGTGGTGAATCTCCTGTAGTAGTTTTTCAAAAAGTTCCATAGTGCCATACTGCGGTGAAATAGCTGTGTAGTTGCTTACATCGTATCCGAAGTCGCGTTGAGGACTTTGTGTATAAGGAGAAATCCAAATGGTTTCGTACCCAAGGTCTTTGAGATAGTCAAGTTTAGCTATAATGCCCTGAATGTCTCCGATGCCGTCACCGTCGGTGTCGAACCACGAGCGCGGATAGATTTGGTAAACAGTAGTATTTTCCCACCACTCCTTAGATGGGTTGTTGAAAGGAATGGACGAAGATTGCTGAGAAAACAGCGACTGGAGAGAACAGAGCAGGAAGGTATAAACAACAGCAGATTTCAGCATAGTAAAGCATGTATGGTTATTTAGTGAATGTAAGTAAAGTTGCCATAACCCGAAATACCACCATTTCCATACAGATAACGACCGATTTTTTCATCTTTTAAAAAGTATAGTGGATATATTTGTCCGCTATTAAAAATAATTTTCTATTTTTGCACCAGGAACAAAAAGAAATGTTTTCAAAAGCCTGTGAATACGCAATTAGGGCAGCAATATACATTGCTGAACAATCACTTTCTGACAGAAAAGTGAGCTTAAGGGAAATTGCAAAGGCTATTGATTCGCCGGAGGCTTATACATCTAAAATATTACAACAGCTTTCGCGCAACAATATTATACATTCTGAAAAAGGACCAACTGGTGGTTTTTCAATGGCGAAACAAGAACTTGATAAAGTGAAACTAATTACAATTGTATCTGCAATTGACGGTGACAATATATATCGTGGTTGCGGTTTGGGTTTAGTAAGATGTAACGAAAAAATGCCTTGTCCTGTTCACAACCAGTTTAAGGCTATACGCGATGAACTTAAAAATATGCTTGAAACTACAACAGTTGCATCCTTAACGGTAGAATTAGGAGGAGGATTAACATTCTTAAAGCGGTAAAAAAATTTAACTATATAGTGGACAACTTTGTCCAATAATAACAGCCAAATGGAAAGCAAAAGCATATTTAACGAATGGGGAATTATCATCACTCTTATTGTTATCTCAATACCTGTGATAGTGGCATCAATTCTGTTAATCTTTAAAGCTTATGCTGCCATCAATTTTTACTACAAGAAAAAAGAGTTAGAAAAATTCAACGACTATCTTAAAAAGTTAGGCCCCGATGAAGTTCAAAAATTAGAACAGCGAAAAAAAGAACTTGAATTTGCACTATCAAACAATGAATTGGCCGGAAGTGCAATTCCGGTTGATAGCAAAGGGTTAATTGACCATGTAAGCAATGCAGAGCAACTTCGCTTTATAGAAAAAAAGAAAAGAGGCCAACAACGCCCCCATATTGATCCCGAGCTTACCAAACTCATTCTGTGGTATTTGGGCTGTGCTATTTTCTGGCTGGTATTGGGAACAACAATTGGAGAATACATTGGAATAAAGTTTGTAGCGCCTGATGTTGATCATTATAGTTGGTTGAGCTTTGGAAGGTTACGGCCTGTGCATACCAATGCTGTATTTTGGGGTTGGGCATCTTTGGCAATGATTGGCCTGGCCTATTACGTAATACCGAGGGTTAGCAATGCTGCAATTGCAAGCATGAAAACCGGCTACTACTCTTTAATACTCATCAATACTTCGGTTATATTAGGTAGCTTATTTTTGATGGCGGGCATTAACAATGGTGATGGCGAATACAGAGAATATATTTGGCCCATAATGTCATTATTTGGCATTGGTGTAATCATATCCTTGATAAATTTCCTCAAAACGATTGCCCGAAGAACAACCAGAGAGATATATGTTTCAAACTGGTACATTATTTCAGCCATGATGTTTTTATTGGTTATTGCATTTGTAGCTTATTGGCCAAGCTGGCAAAATGGCCTGGGCGAAACCATAGTGCAAGGATATTATATGCACCAGGGCGTAGGTATGTGGTTTATGCTCTTCAATCTTGGATTGATGTATTATTTTCTGCCACAGCAACTTAATAAACCCATTTATTCATATAGCCTGGGTATTTTGGCCTTTTGGACACAAATTCTTTTTTATACACTTATTGGCACACATCACTTTCTTTTTAGCGCCATTCCATGGTGGCTGCAAACTACTGCCATTGTTGGTAGTGTAGGTATGATTATACCAGTGGTAGCCGGTACCACCAATTTTTTAATGACGTTTAAAGGCTCGTGGAATAAGCTATCGGGGAGTTACACACTTCCATTTTATTTAATAGGCATCATCTTCTACTTTACAGGCTCAATGCAAGGCACGGCAGAAGCCTTCCGCTTTACCAATTTGATATGGCATTTTACCGATTTTACAGTAGCCCATTCGCATTTAACCATGTATGGCATTATATGTTTTATGCTTTGGGGCTTTATATATACTACGGTTCCCAGGCTTACGGGTAAAGAACCTCCTCAAATTACAGTTGGTGCACATTTTTGGCTGGCACTAATTGGCTTATTATTCTACACATTTCCATTAATGTATGGTGGCACACTAAAGGGATTAATGTGGCTGAATGGAAAACCATTTATTGATAGTGTTGAACTGATGGCCCCTTACTGGTTATGGCGTGCTATTGGCGGCTCATTGATGTGGCTTTCTCACATTATTTTTGCTTATAATTTTTATGTAATGGTAAAAGAAAAACCAGAAATCGTTATCCCAAAATCGGCTATTGATATTTTGAAAGCAAAGGAAGAATTAGATAAACAAACAGTAACGGGCTAAATTAAAAGAAATGGAATTTTTTGATAATGAGAAAAAATTATTCGGCACAGCATTAGCATTTTTTGTTGGGTTAACAATTCTGGTAGCTATTCTACCTGCTATTTATAATCAGAAAAATAATGCCCCACTACCTAATGCCATTCCTTTAACGGCAGATGCAATGGCCGGGAAAAACATTTTTGTTTCAAATGGTTGTGTGGGTTGCCACACCCAACAGGTCCGCAATGTGGATATGGATAAAGTATGGGGTACAAGGCCCGGAATGGCTGCAGATTACGCAGGTATAACACGCACTGATTTTTGGAGAAACACCGCTACCCTAATGGGCACTGAAAGAACAGGCCCCGATTTAACCAACATAGGGGTGCGGCAACCAAGTTTAGCCTGGAACCTGCTTCACTTATTTCAACCCAGGGCCGTGGTAGGTAAATCAATAATGCCTGCATACCCGTGGTTATTTGAAATTAAAGATAAAGTTGCTAAAGGCGATATTGAGGTTACTGTTCCTGACGATTTTAGGAAAGACATAAATGGAAAAATAGTAGCAACAACAGAAGCGTTGCAATTAGTAGCTTACCTGCAGAGCTTAAAACAAGCACCCCTGCCCGATGGAACCACTCCTATGACGTTTTTATACAAGAAAGAAGAGAAACCAAAAGCTGCAGATGGCAACACAGCGGGCCTACCGGATGGAAGTATACTCTATACCAATAATTGCCAAAGTTGCCACCAGGCAACCGGTGAAGGATTAAAGGGTGCTTTTCCGCCATTAAAAGGAAGCCCGGTGGTATTAGGCGACAATCTTGAATTATATGTAACCATAATTATGATGGGATATAACGGAAGGCCAGGCTATGGTGCAATGCCGCCAGTAGGCACTAATAGTAATTTAACATCTCCCGAAATAACTGCCATCATTAACCACGAAAAAACAAGCTGGGGAAACAATGCCAAAAAAGTTACTGTAGAGGAAGTTGATAAAATAGTAAGCTTTTTAAAAATAACAGCTAAGAAAACCGGAAATGAAAATTAAATATTTTTTCATCCTATCATTATTGTTAACAGTAAAAATAGCAATGGCTTGCGAAGCTTGTGAAAAGCAGCAACCCAAATTTTTGAGAGGTATAACGCATGGTACCGGCCCTCAAAGTAATTGGGATTGGGTAATTATTGGCATCATAACTGTAATTACGGCATTGACGTTTATTTTTTCGCTAAAATATTTAATCTGGCCCGGTGAAAAAAATACTGATCATATTAAACAAATAATTTTAGATAATTAAGATATGTACGAAGCTAAAAGCAAAGTAACGCTGTTTATAGATGACGATTTGCAACCTATTGCAGAATTGATTGTACCTGTGCACTTTGAGTTGGATACCCGCAAACTAACCGATGGCGGGCACACTTTAAAAATTGTAAGCAAATCGCCTACAGGGCGCGAAGGTATTCGTAAAATAGATTTTGTTGTGCGAAACGGCCCTGCCATTCACATTGAAGGATTGAACGACAATGGAGTGGTAGATGGCGTTATACCCCTAATGATAAATGCTTACGATAAAGGAAATCAAAAGAAATTTATGATAGAAGGAAGTGAGTCGCCACAAAGTGTTCCAAACTGGTTGTGGATTTTATTGGTGGCATTTTTGGGCTGGGCGGCTTATTATGTATTAACTAATTACAGTCTTTAATAAAACACCAGATAAGAGATGAGAAAAGACATCACTCATATAAATGACATAGAGCTTTTGGTAAATACCTTTTACGCAAAAGTGCGAAATGACGATATGCTAAAGGATATTTTTAATAATAGGATTGAAAATCGTTGGCCACAACATCTTGAAAAAATGTATCGCTTTTGGCAAACGGTTTTATTGGATCAGCACACCTATTACGGAAGCCCCTTTTTGCCACATGCTAATCTTCCGGTTGTGGAAGAACATTTTGCTATTTGGATAAAATTATTTACTGAAACCGTGGATGAGCTATTTGAAGGAGAAAAAGCCACGCAGGCAAAATGGCAAGGCCAACGGATGGCCGAGATGTTTCATTCAAAAATTGAGTATTATAAAAATAACACTTCAATACCTTTGTTATGACAGTGGTAAGATATCCTGTTGCTTTAGTAATAACATTTGTTTGGATAGGGTTTGTTTGCGCTATTAGCTTTATGGAAGCATGGATTAAATTCCGGGCACCGGGCGTTACGCTTCCCATTGGCCTGGGAATTGGCCGCCTGGTATTTAATGCCTTAAATAAAGTAGAATGGGTATTTGCTTTTGCAATTATCGCAAACCTTCTTTTATCAAAAGGGGCAATATTTTCTTTAAATCATTTGTTCTACTTTATTCCAGTCGTGCTCCTTGTAATTCAAACATTTGGGTTATTACCGGAATTAGATGCAAGGGCCGCTTTAGAAATAGAAGGGCAAAGCTTAACACCTTCTAATCTTCATTTTTACTATGTAGCAATGGAGTTGCTAAAGGTTATCTGCCTTATCATTTTCGGTGTATCACAGTTTAAAACAACAACAATATGATTCCTGAAAAAATCATCCATGACATTGAAGCAAAATATCAGCAATTGGGAGAGAACCCTGAAACGTATTTTAAGGGTTTGTTTAATGCCAAACCTATAAATTATTGGGACTATGTAGAAGTTGATACGCTTCTTTCTCTTCAAAAAACAAGGACCGATTTTAAAGACGAAGAAATATTTATCATGTATCACCAGGTAACTGAGTTGGTATTGAAAATGATGCTGCACGAAATAAAACAAATGGTTTATGAGCTTTTTGACGAGGCTGTTTGGCTTGATAAAGTAAACCGGCTAAATCGTTATACTTCAATGTTAATTACTTCGTTCGATGTTATGAAATCAGGAATGAATTATGATGATTACAATACATTCAGAAGCACATTAACCCCTGCAAGTGGCTTTCAATCGGCTCAATTCAGGTTGATAGAAATATACTGCACCCGGTTGGAAAACCTCATCCACGAAGAAGCAAGAAACAAACTTGGAAACAACGCAGCTACTGAAGAATATTTTGAACATATTTATTGGAAAGATGCCGGACTAAATCGAAACACCGGTAAAAAATCACTTACGCTTCGTCAGTTTGAAGAAAAATATCTTGATCGTTTTATTGCTTTAGCCAATAAAACAAAAGGGAAAACTTTAGAAGACAAAATAATAAACTTAAATAACTGTCCGGATACACTAAAAACCAAATTGAGGGAGTTTGATCATTTATATAATGTAGCCTGGCCATTGGTACATCTTGAAACGGCGCAGCATTACCTCGACCTGAAACGCGAAACTAAAGCCGCAACCGGCGGCAGCCAATGGAAACAATATTTACATCCAAAGTTTCAACAACGAAAATTTTTCCCAACACTTTGGAGCGAAGAAGAAATAGCTAATTGGGGAAGTAACCATTAAAAAAAAGAAAAATGAATATACAAGAAACTCAAATTATAGGAGAATTGGTAGCACAAGACTACCGCACAGCATCAGTATTTAAAAAATACGGAATAGATTTTTGCTGTCAGGGTAACAAAACCATTGTCGATGCCTGCGAAAGAAAAAAGCTTGATACAAAATCAGTAGTAGCCGATTTGGATAAAATCATTCGTTTAAAACAGGATACTACAACTGACTACCAATCCTGGCCACTTGATTTATTGACATCTTATATTGAGAAGAAGCATCATGGCTACGTGGAAGAAAAAATTTTGGAAATAAAACCGTATTTAAACAAAATATGTAGCGTACACGGAGATCGTCACCCAGAATTATTTAAAATCAATGAGCATTTTACCGCAACAGCAGGCGAATTGGCAATGCACATGAAAAAAGAAGAATTGATTTTATTCCCATTTATACGAAAAATGGTAAAAGCAAAGCAAAATACTTTACAAGTTGATAGTCCACAATTTGGCACCGTGCGAAATCCCATTCAAATGATGATGAACGAACACGCCACTGAAGGCGACCGGTTCAGAGGAATTGAAGAATTAAGCAATAATTACACACCGCCTGCGGATGCTTGCAACACCTATAAGGTAACTTTTGCCCTGCTGAAAGAATTTGAAGAAGATTTGCATTTGCACATTCACTTAGAAAACAATATCCTGTTTCCTAAAGCCATTGAGTTGGAAAAAGAACTAAGCTACAGTTAGCATTTTAATGCTTCGTTCAGCACTTTTAATTGGTTTCTGGGAAATTTGAGAAAGCAATTAAAAAACACAAATGAAGGCTATAAATATAAAAAGAGTATACGCTCAATCATCGGACAGCGATGGTTACAGAATTTTAATAGACCGGCTTTGGCCCAGAGGAGTTACTAAAATAAAAGCTAACCTGGATGAATGGAATAAAGAAGTTGCCCCATCACCGGAACTTAGAAAATGTTTTGACCACAAACCTGAGCGTTTTGAAGAATTTTCGGAATTGTATAGAACAGAATTATTGGCTAAAAAAGATGAATTAAACAAATTGAAAGCTATTGCAGAAACAAAAGCAATTAGTTTGTTGTATGGAGCTAAGGACCCCAAAATAAATCATGCAATTGTTTTATGGGATGTTTTTAGATAAAGTATGAAACTGCTAAGTAGCCGGAGAAGCAATCAATGGGCTTGCAAAAAGAAGTTAAGGCGTAAGTTTTACGCATTGCGCTAAAATTGTATTTAATTGTAATTTTTACTGGTTTCTTGATATTTCATCAATCATTAAGTGCAGAACATGATTCTTCCATGGTGGGAAATAGTGCTTCGTTTAAGCTTAGCTTCGTTTTTCGGTGCTGTGATTGACCTTGAAAGAGAAAGAAAAGATTGGGCTGCGGGATTACGAACACATATGATTGTTTTATCTCAAATATAAATTCTTTTTCTGTTCTCATAAATCGTCAGAAGGAGCTTTTACTTAGAGAATTTGTTAAATAAATAGATAAAGACATGGGCTCACCTACCACTTTTCCTTATTCTGGAATTCTTGATAAACCAACCAATCCCGTTAACGGCTGTTAACTTTAGCCTCTGGCATTCATTTTGCATTAACACCTTCTCCAATTTATCTTTCCATTTCTGCCATCCCGGCAACTCTTTATTCTGCAAGGCCATAAATTTGACGGTATGGTTACGATAGACGAGGTGGCATAACTCGTGAACGATAACGTATTCAATACACCCCGTTGGGGCCTTAATCAGTTCAGGATTAAGTATAATCTTGTTCTGGGGAGTACAACTACCCCAACGGGTTGGCATCTCTCTTATAACAATCCGCATTATTTTCCAATCCACAGGGGTTAGGTTCAAAATTCAAAAAAATACACGAGCAAATGCAAAAGATGTTTGTGACCTGGTGCAAATATGATAACAACCGAATTTTCGAGCGCAAGTTTATAGACCCGCTTGATTTAAGCTGACTGCCTTGTTCCATTTTTCGCCTGGTAGTGGCTTCCGAATCCTACCAGACGGGTGTAGCAGACCCTTCGCCCAACCGATGCCTGTCAAAGTTTTCTACAACTCTCACTCTCAAAGCTTTCAATTGGTAATTTGTAATATATGCTTGTTTCCCTACCCTCGATTTATTTAAAAAACCTTGTTTGGCTCATAAAAGCAATCGAATGATTACCTACTCACCCAACGCCAATGGGCACTTCTACCCAGTGGGCTGCCATGCTGTATATTACGACTTAACAACTGACGCAACTCAGTAGTATTAGTAAAAGAAAGATTGGCAAACCAATCCGCAGGTATTTCGTTTGAAATAATGGTTTTAGTGCCATTTTCGGTTTTGAGCGATGCGGAATACATCAGGTAAGATGTTTTACTTTTGGGTTTATAGCCTAAGTAGATAATTGTTTTACCTAGCATAATTGTTTGCCAGCAATCATACACAACCGGTTCAACATTTTCCCTTTTAGTTTGCTTGCCCCAAATTAAAATGCGTGAAGTGTTTTCGTTCGTTTCTATCTGCATGCTGTCAATGTCATAGTTTTTGTCGGTGCAAATCCATTTACCGGCATAACCGGCATCAACCGGTTTGCCTACCGCATCGGGGGGCAATGCGCTATTGTAAGGGCAACCGGTAATAATCAGTAAAGCGGCTATCAGCAAAATAGAAATTTTTTTCGTAAACATATTTTCAAACAGAGTTGGTTAATTAAATTACACAAGAAAAATTATCGTATAAAAAAAAGCAGTGCGGTGGCTACAACTACTAATAAAACAGTTAAGGCATTGAGTAGAAACTCTAATCTCTCAGTTCGTTGTTTTGTTTGCCAGCGCAACATTTGTAAGTATTTATGTGTTTTGTCTGAATAACGGGTTCGCCATTTTCGAATAACCTGTGCAAAGTAAAGCAGTAGTGCTTACCCCGCAAGGCTTTCTGATAACTCTCACTTGGGATATTACCATTTGACAATTTTAAAGCACCCATACAACAAACTGACTGCGGTAAGCCTGGTAAAATTACGCAGCAACTCCCTATCATTTAAAATTCCCGATTACTGATAAGTAGTGTCTCTTGGAATTTTACCATATTAAACTCAAACCTGGTGGCGCCATGGCAGCTTACTTTAAAAATGGGAATGGTCCAGTCAGTAAAAAAGAAATCAACGAAACCATAAAAGGGTAATTGACGAACTAAATTTAGCGATTGACAAAGCAATCTTTCAGAATTAAAGTGAGAATCAAAAGCTGATTGATATTGATCTCCTTTAATGCTTTGTACCGACCTCACGAACCCAGAGAAGATACCGGTTTATTTCCCGATTTCAGAAAGCTTGTTTCGCGAAACGAATCCGATTCATTAGAGGAAGAGTTTGAAGAAAACGAGCATAAAATTTTCGGCGATGGTGGTTTTCAACCATGGTAGATAAGGTGGTCTGTATCGAAAAAATGCTGGGGATTTATGATTTAGTGTAGTTTACGCCCACGACATAGCTTTAATAGCTTTTCCTTTATGGGCATATGATTTCAAGAACCTTCCAAGAAGTTCCGTTCATTTTTCTTAAAACTGCAAAACAAAGAAATCAGTTTCGTGTGGAAGGGTGCTTTGTGTTCCACTTCAATACGCCTTAGCTGGAAAAGGCTCAGAACAATGCTTTTAGGCAAGTTTGCATTGTGGCCTTCAAGCCTCAAAAAGACTCTCAAATACAAATATGCTGATGGAGATCGTGTGCTTGAGCTAAAATGGCATGGCCCAATATGGCGCAAAAGCTTTCAAAGTTGCAACTTATACGTGGTGATGCCTGTACGTTCTACTTGCCGGTTTATCACAGTAGTAATATCATATTTTCAATTGAGGATGGTCATGATAAAAAAGTGATTTGCCTCGTATAATTGTTGGGTGATAAAAATATTAGTTATTGAAGACAACGCGGTACTTCGAGAAAATACCGCTGAACTTTTAAGTTTAAATGGCTTTGATGTCATTACTGCAAAAAATGGAAGGGAGGGGTTTGAAAAAACGAAAATCAGTAATCCAAATATCATTCTATGCGATATATTAATGCCCGAGACAGACGGCCGGGCGTTTCTTAAGTTGGTAAAGAATGATAAAGCTACTATCTCAATACCGCTAATATTTTTTTCCGCAGGCTCTGCACCATCTGATGTTAAAACTGGTCTAGTCCAAGGAGCTGATGAATATTTAAGTAAACCTTTTACGGAAGATGAACTGATGTGGGCAATTAAAAGAATTTTATGACATTGTTTAACTCTTATACTTCCATTTACCTTCCTAGGAAGAACAATACAATGTAAGAATAAGGTTCAGTTTGTTGTCCTCAAAACATTAGAATACCCGGTTTTAGCTCAGCAACTTAATATCTTTAGCTGGTTCCCCAGCATATCACCTGAGTGAAGTTAGGTGAAAGCACAGATTTCATATAAGATTCAAAGATTACAGCTAACTGAGGTTAACGATATTTCTAAGGGTCATCTTCTCCGGGTGGACAGAAGTCCATTCGGAGTCATTTATCTGCAACACCGTTAACCACTGCTAACAGTAGCTTGATCTATTCATTTTACGTTAACACCTTCTCCAATTTCTCTTTCCATTTCTGCCAGCCCGGCAACTCTTTATTCTGCAGGGCCATAAATTTGGCGGTATGGTTCCGATAGACAAGGTGGCATAACTCGTGAACGATAACATATTCAATACAACCGATTGGGGCCTTAATCAGTTCAGGGTTAAGAATAATCTTGTTTTGGGGCGTGCAACTACCCCAACGGGTTGGCATCTCTCTTATAACAATACTTTCAGGTTCTTTATCATACTTCTTAAATCGAAGTATCCATTTCTTTGCTAATAGTTCAAATTTTATTTTGGCTTGCTTTAAATACCAGGTTTTTAAAACCTGCTTTGCCCTGCTTTTATCTACACACGTTAACACCATAAATCCTCCGACTAACTTAACGCCGTTAACGCCGGTTAACACCCGTAAACGATATTGCCTGCCCAGATATAAATGAGATTCGCCGCTAACAAATTTTCGTGGAGGAGTTTTAGGATAATAGGAAAGAAAAAAACTTTGTTGCTTCAAAATCCAAGGGGCCCGCTTTCTTACTTTTTCGTTAACCTGCGTTAACGTAGCGGCAATAGGCGCTTTAACCAATACTTCCATTTCGGGAGTAACTGTAATGCCTAATGATTTTCTGTCTTTGTATTCAAGGGTGTAATAAATTCTCTTTGAACCAAAATCAATAAAGTGTTTCATTACTTATACCTGATTTTCGCTACCTCAATACATCTTTCGGCAAGGGTATCCATATCATCGAAACTGATGTTAACGTGGTATTTATCCCGCACCTCATCGATAAGATAGTCGCCTATTTCAATTTGCAGTTTGCCGGTAATATTCGATTTATACTGCCAGTCGATAATGGGCTTGCCTTTATCAAAAACATGCTTCTGTATAATATCATCAATCGTTAACGCCGTATCAACGGATATTTTCCTGCGCGTTAACGCATCCTGTACATTTTCCTTCAGGTTAACATCCGTTAACCCATAAAAGGCCTTAGCCACATCTTTATTTTGTAACTCAGACGGAATATCATTGTCTATATGAGATAGTACAGATTCCATAATTTCTTTTACGCGTGCTAAATATTGAGCCTCCGTTAACCGATGGTGCTCATAAGCATGAATAGTATCGTTCAACATTTCCGAAAACTTTTTGTAAAAGGCCGGATCTTCATCCATTTTATCTGAGATATGCTTGGCTGTTCTTGAGGCAATCTTATCTGCTTTAGCCGCTTCGCCTATTGTTTTTTCAACTTCAATCCTGAATTTATCTTTATCGAAAATGTTAACGAGGGCCGTGATAGGTTTTACCTCATCGGTTTGAATATGCTTATCTATCAACTTTTGCACCTGACCTTCATATTGCTTGTAGTTGACCGAATCGGAATACCGGGTTTGTACGGCATTACGAAGTTTGAGAAACATGGCCAGGTCTGTCTTATACTTTTCGATTGTCTTTTCAGGAACATCTTTATGAAACTGAATAGAGGACATAGCTATTTTAAGGTTGCCGGCAAAGGCCGATAGTTTATCGTAAAACTGAGCCCTTATAGCTTCATCGCGTAATAGTTGCTGATAGGCCTCAGCATCTTTTCGATTGCTTATAGCTTTAAAAATATCCCACAACTCCGAATGTCTTTGTGGTAGCTTTTTTACTTCCTCGTTTACGTTCGTTAACGCACCCTTTAAATCTTGTTCATCAAATTCCTGTAGGCTACTGTAATGCGTTAACGCCTCATCAAGTTCACCCAATACTCCGTAATAGTCTATAATATACCCAAAGTCTTTATCCTCATGCACCCGGTTAACGCGCGCAATGGCTTGTAACAGGGTGTGGCTTTTTAAGTTGCGGGTTAAATAAAGAATGGTGTTTTTAGGCTCATCGAAACCCGTTAACAGTTTATCTACTACTATAATTATTTCCGGGTTGGGCTGCTTTTTAAACCGGTTGATAAGATTCTTTTCGTACTTCTTGGGGGTGCCATGCTCGGCCATCATTTTATTCCAGAATTGTTTTGTAAGGTCGCTGGATTCTGAATAAGCACTATCTTCTCCTTCCCGGTCATCGGGTGCCGAAATCAAAACTTCTGAACTTACTATGCCTATTTCATCTAAATACCTTTTGTATTTAATGGCGGCTTCTTTGCTTTGTGTTACCAGTTGCCCCTTAAAGGGTGTTTTACCCTGCCAGTTATCGCGAAAGTGATGACTGATGTCCCAGGCAATAGCATAAATCTTTTGGTCGGCAATATTTAGTTGGTCGGCCCGGCTAAATTTTCTTTTTAAATCGGCCCGCTGATATTCCGTTAACGGCTCAGCTACCATCTGAAAAAAGGTATCAATAGGTTTTTCGTTAACTGTTTGAAAAGCATGTCGCCCTTCATATAATAAGGGCACTACCGCACCATCGTTAACGGCTTTATCTACCGGGTAGGCATCTATAATTCCACCAAATTTAGCGGCGGTATTTTTTTCCTGCTTAAGTAAGGGCGTACCCGTCATTGCAATAAAACAGGCGTTAGGCAAAGTTTTTTGCATTTGAATACTAAAGTTACCGTACTGGGTTCGGTGCCCCTCGTCTATCAGTACAAATATGTCGTGCGACTCAAATGGCTTTTTTATTTTTTTTATAGCTGCCTCAAACTTGTTTATTACGGTGGTAACTATCGCATCTTTTTTGCTTTCCAATAGCTCCACCAGGCGCTGACCGGTAGAGGCATTCTCTACATACTTACCGCACTTTATAAAGGTTTTGGTTATCTGGTCATCCAGTTCTACCCGGTCAGTAACCAAAATTATTTTAGGGTTGCTAATACTTTTTTCAAGCGCTATAGCCTGGGCCAGTAACACCATGGTTAAAGATTTACCACTACCTTGTGTATGCCATATAACCCCGCCTCTTCGTTTACCGGCTTCTATTACCCTTATCCTTTCCATTGTTTTTTTAAGGACAAAGAACTGCGGGTAGCGGGCTATCTTCTTTTCGCCATCATCAAACAAAATGAAATTATGCGTTAACTCCAGTAAACGCTCAGGCCTGCAAAGGCTATATAAGTATTCATCCTGTTTAGTGCATAGCACATGCTCTTTTTCAATATCATCAAAGTGACGACGCACATATTTATACCGGCCACTGAATAATTTATCCTTGTTAACCGCCGTTAACGGTGTGTTCTTTAGCGTTAACAAGCCGGTTTGATATTGCTTTTGACTATCGGCATTCACAAATTGCTCTTGCCACTGCGACCAGAATTTCTCCTGTGTGGCATTGGTAGCATAACGCGCATCGTTAACGGAAACACTTAGCAGCAATTGGGTATAGACATACAGGCTGCGGATGCCTTCTTCCTGCTGGCTGCGCAGGTGTTGCGATATGGCCTGCGTTAACGAGTCTTTTATATCCGGGCGTTTACATTCGATAACGCATAAGGGAATGCCGTTAACGAACAAAACCAAATCGGGCCGGTAGTGCTCTTTGCTGGCAGAGCGCATTATGCTGTATTCCTCGGTTACATGAAAAACATTGTTGGCTAAAAAAGTTTGCGGGTTCCAGTCAATATATTGAAGCGTGAAACTTTTTTTATCCCCCTCTATACTTTGCTCTAATGCTTTGCCAAGTGTTAACAGGTTGTAGGTATACTCACAGGCCGCCATATAACCCTCGTTCATAGGCAGGTCTTTTAGGGCCTGTAAACCTGCGTTAACGTTTTGGGCGCTGAAGGTGTATTGCCCTCCTTTATAGCTAATGCTATTTATTTTCTCTAACTGTGTTTTTAAAATGCCTTCTAACAGTACAGCTGTGGTTTTACCTCCACGCAGTTCCAGGGCCTCCTCCGGGCTTAAATAGGTATAGCCCAGGTTTTGCAAAAGTTGCAAAGCCGGTATCTGGCTGATGTGGTCTTCTTTAAAGGAGGGTGTTTGCATTTGTGATGTTGGGAAATTTTGATTTCAATTATGATTCAAAAATATCCTATATGGATATACGTCCTTCTTACAAATATTCCCGATCAATAAATTTACCGATTATAGGTTCGATAATTCATCAAATATTTCATTCGCTCCTTTTTCCTTTCATTTAATAACTGGAAGTGAGGATCCTGTTTGAAGCAATAAATAATTTTACTGTCTTCAATACCTCTGCCGCCGGGGTTATATTTCAGCATGCCTTTTTTCTGAAATCCGACTTCAATTTCAAAAGCAATATCCCGCGATTCAGCTTCGCCGTAAAATAGAGGGCTATTCGCCTTATACCTCCCGCTTTTAATATGTTCAGCAAATAGTTCAGAGCCCTCAATTAACCGCCTTTCAAGGTTATTAGTAATGCCGATATAATAATTTTCATATTTACCCCCGTTCTTTGCAACAAAGTCCTCAATATCATTTACGATAACACTTTTCTTCGAAGCCATAATCTTTCTTTTAAGTTTAACTAATAATGTTACTGTTTCACTTTTAATCTCACCTTCCCCGTTAACAGTACCTGCATCAATCCTTTCTTTTGTTCTTTATAAGCCGCTAACTTTTGTTTAAGTAGGTTTATTTCTTTATCTGCTGTTTGTAGAATGTTGGCGATAGCGGTTTGTTCCTCCAGAGATGGGAACCGTAATTTTATGGTTTCAAAATTTGCTTTATTTATTATTGCAACAGCTCCCGCACCCGCAACCTCCTTTAATTTGTGCAATGAATTTTCAATTGAATAATAAATAAATTCAGAATGGAAGTTTTCATTTGGAACGATTGCATTTATTTGTTGATTAAATGCCATTTCAACATTTGCAATGGCATTTTTTCCAATTGAAGCAATGCAAGTAACGAGTATCGAGCCTTGCGGAACAATTCGCGCAATATTTTTGCCTTTCTCAGATAGTTTTGTTTTCGTGTTATCAATATAAACTCCTTTAAAATCAAAGGCTGTCGCCCAGCAATATTTATCTCCGTAAAATTCAGCATTAGACATGCTAGGTGTATTCCCGGTAACAATTTGGCCTAATTGACAAATTTTATATTCTTTCCAATGGCTACCGAACCCCTTTAACCTTTTCTTACCTGTAAGCAACTGTCGCATCAACCACTTTTTGCGTTGCTCTTTGGCAGCAATTAGTCGGGTGGTTTTTTCTATGGCTTTATCCCATATGCTAAGGCAGGTAGCTATGGCACGTTGTTCGGCCAACGGAGGAACAGGTATTAATATTTTGCTTAGCGAATCCTTAGTGAGCTTATATCTCCCCGCGCCTTGTCTGGTTAAATGTGGGGTCAGTTCCCTATGATTAAAATAATAAAAGAACCATTCAGTAATATTTTCATTTCCTCTAATAATATGAGCATGATTATTGACATTGAATTCTCCCCTAACCAACAACGTCATCGGTAATTCCTTCCATTTTAAAAAGTGATCACCATCTTCTCCAATCAATGCATACGTGCCATTTATTCTATATTCATTTAGGTAGCCCTGGATTTTGGTCGGGCCATAGTATGGATATTGACCTATCATCTTCCCTCTTTCTTCCGCACTTATAGGTAGACGTAGACTATTGCAAATTTCAAACGCCTCGCCAACAGTTTTGATATCCCAATCAATTGGCACCGTGGAATTGAAAAACGGTTTTGTTGTGGATTCGCGGCTCATTACTTCAATCGGCTTTTAACCTGTTGTTCAATATGGTTAAAAATGTTTTTGACAAACCGTGTAGCAATTTCATCAATCTCTGTTTCGATAAGCATGTGATGATATAAGTTATCGATGGTCTCCTTTTGCTGCAATTCAATTTGATACAAATGCTCTTCGAAGTTTATCTGTATTGCATCACCCACGTTAAATGCTCTTGTTCCTAATTTTTTGAGCTTATTTAATGTGATGTTTAAACTGATCTTTTTTACATCACCTTTTTTTTGATGCCAACCCAATTTAATATCCTCCATCAGGTCGTTAATATTATGATGTGAACTACCTCCACCATCAATGAAGTAGGTAAACTCCGTAGAGGCAAACATTGGAGAAAGTTTTAGAATTTTTTCAAACACTTTTCTAAAAAGAGGCTCAACCACTTTTCCCAGCACCTCCTGCATCACCTTTTCGTTTTTGGTTTTTGTAATTTCATCGCCAACTCCTTCCATCATTTTGTTTAAAAGAGAAATTTCTTTGTCGAAATCCTCCTTTTCCTCTATATCCTTCCCCCTTGCCGCCTTAATATTTAATTCCAAACTCCAAATAACTTGCTCCGCGATATAGCTAATGAATGGTTCAAAATCACCAACATCAGCAAGGTGCAATGCCCCTATGTATTCTTGCTTTTCATTGGATTTTATCACCACCGGTGGTAAATTATTTCTTAGCAGAACATAATTCATTAACAAACGCGCTATCCGTCCATTGCCGTCATCAAACGGATGTATCCGCACGAACTTATAATGTAACATAGCAGCTAATGTCACAGGGTGCAAACCTGGCTCTTCATCTCGATACCAGTCCATCAACCCCTGCATCTCTATCGGCGTATCAATGGGCGAGGCATACTCAAATATTTGCCCGTTTTGCAACCGCACAGAGTTTGGAAATTCTTTATAGTCTCCTACCTTTATTTGTCGCCTAGTTGCCTGCCCGTCAGGAGTAATTGCCTCTTTCCAATAAGGCCTTACCAAAATAACTTCATTCAGATTTTTAATATTCTGTTCTGTTAATGGTCGTTCCTTATCCTTCGCCCATTCCTTTATCATTTGGTACGCCACATCATGGGCTTTCATTTCCTCATACTCGCGCAAAGTATGGCTGCCTTTTGTATCATCAAATATCAATAACAATTCCGTTTCGCTATAAGTTAGAGTATTCCCTTCAATATGATTTGAATTGTAGTTAAACTCCAAACGAAATTTTTTATCAAGTTTTTGCTGATACTCGGGCTTAAGGGGCAGTAATCCTTTTAAAACCGCAGTTAGCATCTCTATCTTATCAAATGTTTTCATGGTATTTCCTTAGATGGGATTAAAAAATCAAACGCCCAATTCTTTTAAATATTTATCCATCTCTTTTTGCACTTCAACTAACACCTTCTCCAGCTTATTTATGTCGCCTTGCACTGCCTTAATATCTATTTCGGCTTCCTCTTCAAACGTATCTACATAGCGGGGTATGTTTAGGTTGTAGTCATTCTCCTGCATTTCGGCCCGGGTAGCTACATAAGCATATTTTTCTAAAACCACACCGGGTTTTAATTTGCCGGTATTAAACTTGCGGTATGTATCCACTATACGTTGAATATCTTCTTCACGCAGTTTGTTTTGGTTTTTTCCGGCTTCGTAGGTTTGGCTGGCATCAATAAAAAGCACGTTTTCGTTTTTGCCTTTACCCCGGTTAAATATTAAAATGGCTGCCGGTATACCGGTGCCAAAAAACAGGTTAGCCGGCAGGCCTATTACTGCTTCCAAAATATTTTCTTCAATGGTTCTCTGCCGTATTTTCCCTTCGCTGGCCCCTCTAAACAAAACTCCGTGAGGTACCACTACGCCTACCTTGCCTTTCCCCTCGTAAGTAGTTTCAATCATGTGGCTTATAAAGGCCCAATCGCCTTTGCTTTTGGGCGGGGTGCCGCGCCAAAAGCGGTTGTGTGTATCAGCTGCGGCCTCATCGGCTCCCCATTTATCTAAGCTAAAAGGCGGGTTGGCCACTACCGTATCAAATTTCATCAGTGCATCGCCCTCTTTTAACTTGGGGTTACGTATAGTATCGCCCCAGCGTATAACGGCGTTATCAAAACCATGCAAAAACATATTCATTACTGCCAGTGCCCAGGTAGTGCCGTTCGCTTCCTGCCCATATAAAGAGAAGTTATCGGAGCCAACTGCCTGTCCGGCCTTTATCAGCAGAGAGCCCGAGCCGCAGGTAGGGTCGCAAATGCGTGCACCGGGCGCACTTTGGGTTAGCCGCGCCACCAGGGTAGATACCTCACCGGGCGTGTAAAACTCACCCGCCTTTTTACCGGCATCGCTGGCAAAGTTGGCAATCAGGTATTCGTAAGCTCCACCAATAATATCATTACCCTCTAAGTGCGAGGGGCGCAAATCCAGCTTTTCATCGGCAAAATCAAGCAACAGGTTTTTAAGGCGGGTATTTTTATCCTTTACATCGCCCAGGTTGCTGCTGTTAAAGTCAATATTCCTAAAAATACCGGCGCCATCTTCGCTGCTTAGCTTTTCGCGGTTGGCTTCTTCCAAATCGTTCAGGGCTATGTTAATCAGTTCGCCAATGTTGGGTTCGGTGCGTTTGCTAAACAGGTAATCGTAACTGCAATGTTCGGGCACTACAAAGCGCTCATGCTTCATAGCCCGCTCGGTGCGCTCTTTGTTACCCTTGTATTTTGCAAGGTGCTCGTTGTATTTATCCTTATGTACATCGCTCACATATTTCAAAAACAACATGGTAAGTATGTAGTCTTTGTATTGGCTGGGGTCAATTACCCCGCGGAAGGTGTCGCAGGCCTTCCAAACAATCTGGTTTACTTCCCTTTGCGATATTTTATTTTCGGTTGCCATGTTTATAGCCGGGTTGCTTTTGATAGTTTATAATTAAGGATGGTTTCCTTTAGGCGTTCAATATCGGATTTTAATTTTTTCTCACGCATCCGTAAATCGTGAATTTTAAGAATGGTCTTTTGCGTTTCTAAATCAGGTATATAAATTTCCAGCTCTGCCAGTATCTTGACCGTGATAGATGGTGGCGATGAACCCTTGGCCTGAGTTTTTAAAAACTGCTGCGCACCCGGTTGATTGATATACCAGGCTATATAAGCAGGAAGGACACCACTACCCGATGCTTTGATAATAAGAAACGCAGTTGACGGGACTAGTGCTGCATAGGTATCGGGATTATAAGCTAGCGCCAAGTTGTTAACCCCTTTGGCCATTAATAAAACATCGTCTTTTGTCAAAAGCCGGTCGTTCATTTTACCCTCTATATATAAGGTAGGTTTTAAGTCGGTATTTAAGCTACCATCTGGCTGTAAATCGGCAGCCTGCAAATACCAGGCATTGCCACTTGTGCTTGTATTGCAGTAATAGCCAGTTCGTATTTGCGCTATATCGGATAGCTGCTTGATATGTTTTTTTGTTTGTAGCACCGTTGCAAAAATATTCGATTTGGCGAATAATTAAAAATAAATAATTTTGTAGTTAAGCTACAAAATAAAAGATATGGACAAGACTATGCTTAATTTGTTTGAAGCCCCAACGGGGGCGATTAGAAATATACCTATAGTAATGGGGCCTGAATATCGCTTGCGATACTCACAGGTGGGTGCCTTCCGTAGACACGAATACGACCTTGACATTTGCACGATTTACCGGCAGATGGATGATTTGAAAACAAACTACAAGGATTTTGCGGGCAAACCGTATACGGAATATGTACAACAGATTAAGGAAAATGTTTTGCGCGACCTGGAACGCTTAAGGTTAGATGCCGATTTTTACATTGAGCATTTTTACAGGGTAATACAGCCAGATGATATTGCGTATGCTAGTTATCTTCCCTTGTTCTTTAGCGTGAACGATTACCTCAAATTAATTCCACTGCTTGAGCATCATTTAAAAGAGTTTGCAGCAAAGGATTGTGATGGAAGAGGCGCAGATGGTTTTCTGAGCGTTATAGAATTTCATGTTTGTGCTTATATACGATCGAATCGCTTTCCAGAGGATTGGTTTGCCAAGCACGATAAAATACTGAACTGGGTCTATTCCAAAAGAACTCAGATAGAAAATGAAAAACAGCTGCGCGAAATGATGCAACAGCTTATTGAAGCCTTGAATAAATCAGCCAAAGCACCGGTGCCGGTTGAGCTATTTGAGAAAGTAACCGCCAAGAAAAAAGATGCTAATGTTAAGGTAAGGGTAATTGAAGAAAAAGTCGAGACGCTTTTTGAAGATATAAAAGCCTATTTCGGCCAGAACAGTTACGAAGCCTTGAAAAGAATATTACGAGGCGAAGGAAAGGCGTATGAAAGAATAATTTTTGAAGGGCACGACAATCAGTTGATTGATGTCTTTAGAATTTATTGCAACGATGAATATATTACCGGTAGCAAACGTGCGGTAGGCCGGTTTATCTTTGAACATTTTATGACAATGTCGGTTGCCGATATCAAACCGGATTACATAGGCACGAACGTTGACAATGTAATTTACGGACAAGGGCTCCCTCCTAAAAACAAGCGAATTCCGCTGAATGGTTTAAAAAACCGGCCGGGTTTCTATTACGGCGATAAAACAGCATAGACTACACCTTAGACACATACTTTCTAAGCTTCGCCCTCCATAATTTAGCTGCATAAACGTAATGCAGTGGAAGTAACTATCGATATACCGGATGAAATCATAGAGGCTTTAGCTAATGCCATTGCCAAACAAGTTATTGCGGCGAGGTGTCCTAATCCTGAGCCTTCAATACAAAAATGGCTAACCCATACAGAAGCCGCTGCCTACCTAAAAAAGACCCCTGCTGCTCTTTATGCGCTTTCATCTGCCCGACAGATAAAATTCACTAAACGCGGTAAGCAGAATTACTACCGCACTGAGGATTTAGACTTGTACATGGAGCAAGGGTGGGTAAAAACAAGTAATGAAATTAAAAAAGAAGTTCAGTTAATACCACGCAAAAATTTTTCACTAACCAAAATCAAGTAAAATGGCACAAAGCGAAAGTCCTGATGACGGACAAGAAAAGTCATCCGCAAAAGTAGTAACCGGTGTTAGAACTACACCTATTTTGAAAAATGAGGTAATGTATGAATCGTCAGAAGCTGGTATGTCTTTAAGTGAATATTTAGAAGTAATTCTATTAAACCGGCACAAGGAAAGTCCAGAGATGGACCGGTTAACTAAAAAAGTTACTGAGCAAGAGCAGGAAATTAGCAGGCTCACAAAAATGTCGGCTGAACAGTTTCAGCAAATTGAAAAAATGAAAGCGCAAGAAGCTGCCGCTGGTAATAAGCAGACGGAGAATGACCAACTACGCAAAAAAAATGAAGAGCTGACTAATCGGTTAATCATTTACAGCGATGAGCGTCTGCTTTATCTTTTCGAACACGTGAAAGGTAAAAGTGATACGGTGGAGAATGCTTATGGAGATAATTTCAAAATAACGTATCAGTCCACCTATGAAGTTTTAAAAGCAATTCTTTACAACACAAAACTAAATTAATAAGCTATGTTAATGACAACACAAAACCTCCCAATGAACAATGGTGGCATTCCTTGGGGCACAATCGCTATAGCTACCATAATTATCGGAGGCCTAGGCTACATGACTTATACTGTAGTAAACCAACCGAAAACAATTAAAAAACCAAATCCTGAATCATGAAAGGCGAAGATATAGTTCAAATCATTCGGAGTCCAGCGTTCACACTTATTACGGCGACTTTATGCCTGGTGTTCTTCTTAAAAGAAGTGCCGCCAATAATAACCAGCATAAAAACAACAAAAAAGCTCGATTAGGGCTTTTTTAAGCCTTTTACAAAATCACGCATCACATTGCGTTTGTGGTTGTCGCTAAAGCTACCGAGGTAAAGTTCAGTGGTTTTCTTACTGGCATGTCCAAGAAACTCCTGAATTTCCTCGGTGCTTCTTCCTTGCTGCTTAAGCACGGTGGCAAAGCTATGGCGTGCAGCATAAAACGTAAAGTCCTGCTTTATTTTTAAATCAGCAGCAATTTTGCGCATGTACTTATTTATCATTTTGGTCTGCTGTTCAACCAAACGCAAATTGCGCAAAGGGGAATTATCATCGGAATAAATAGGAAACACCAATTGGGTAGGCATTTTATTCTCATGCCCCCATTTCTTTATTATGTCAAGCGCCTCTTTACCCAAGTAAACTACAATAGGCATTTGTTCGGCGCGCTTGGTCCTTTTAGTCTTCTCCCGTATAAACACTATTTGATTGCCTTGTATATTCTTGTAACGGAGATTCGCGATATCCTTCATGTTTACTCCCTGACATAGCAGGGAAAACATCCAAATATCTCTGGCATATTCTTCCCAAGTATTCTCCTCAGGTTTATAATTCAATATCTTTTGTAAATCCTTTGTGTCTAAAGCTCGCTTGTTATTTGCTGATTGTGGAGGTTGATATTTATTATTCCCAAAAGGATAGAAAATCTGACTTGCATCACCACATTCTATTGCTTCGTTAAAAATGGTGCGCAGATTACGGGTATAAATGCCTATAGTAGTGTAGGATTTCCCCAGACTAAGCATATGCCGTTCATAATCCCCCAAAAATTTCTTATCCACTTCTGGAAAAGCTAGTTTATCGCGTCCTACATATTCTTTAAACGACGCTAGTGATGTTTCATAACCTGTCGCAGTTTTTAATTGTCCATTCTGTTTAAGTGAATCAATTTTTCGTTTATAGCAATTGAAGATATCCTTGTAATCAGAATCAGTGATGTGAAGATATTTCTCAAAGAGTCCGATGTTAAACTCTGTTTGCATGTCGTCCACAATCTTATTGACTGCTGAATTAGCATGGCGTTGTAATTCAAATAATTTCAACTGAACATCTTTGAGGCCTTTACCTGGCTTGGCGCTAAGTGCTTGCTTAAATTCATTTTCGGTTAAAGAAATGTTAGTAGGGTAATAATAACGTTCCCGACGATGAGTTATACGAATTTTCACAGGATAGTTACCATCCTTTTTCTCTCTCCGGTTGTCTAACCAAATACCTATAGTTGGCCTTACTTGCATGAAGCAAAGGTATCAAAAACAAGTCTTGTCCAACGGTAAAATTTGCACACAATTTGCACACAGAATTTAAGTTTATGAGCATTTATGACAAATGAGAGCAAAAAATAAAAATGTATACAGTTGATTTTGAGTTATTTGCAAATAACTAAAAATGATGAAAAGAATAGGATTCTGCCTTACAAGCAGAGGGTCGGGGGTTCGAACCCCTCAGCTCCCACACTAAAAGCCTCGCAATTGCGGGGCTTTTGTATTTACAATGGGCTACTGCGTTTATATTATTTACTCGCCATTAAGTGACTCCTTTTACATATCGAATTTTGATAGGCAATAGGGAGTAATTTATGGCCAGTTTGATAATCCCTATATTTATTCACTATGCGTTGCCTTTGGTTATTTTTTCTTTTAGTGCCATCTATACTTTTCGGCCAACCTTTGCTAAAACCAACCATCGGCATTTCATCTATACCTGTTAGTAGCGATGCCATCTGCAACATACCAAACTACCTTGGCGATTTTAACAGCAGTGGCTTGCAGGTAGGTGATACAGCCTACGATTTTAAGTTATATGATTTGAGTGGTGATAGCTTTGTTCTTAGCGAAAAGCTGGGTAACGGTAAGCCGGTATTGCTGATAAGCGGCAGTTATACCTGCCCGGTTTTCAGAGGTAAAGTAGGGGTAATAAATAATGTGGTAAACAGTTATGGCGGGCAAATTGACGTAGCTGTTATTTATACGGTAGAAGCACATCCTACTGATACTTCTCCCTACTTTGGTTATATAAAAGTTACGCAGGCTAACCAACAGCAAGGCATATTGTATGCCCAACCCCAAACATACGGCGAGCGCAAAAATATCTGTACCGCCATGTTGCAGAGTTTGCCCTGTACGGCTAACGTTTACCTGGATGGCCCCTGCAACAATTGGTGGCAAACATATGGCCCGGCACCGAATAATGCGTACCTAATAGATACCAATGGCATTGTGTTTAGCAAACACGATTGGTTTGACCAGCACCCCGAACACGATATTGCTTGCGATATAGATAGCTTACTTGGGCTGGGTAGTTGTTCCCCTGTAGCGGCAGGCGGCTCATTTACTATAGAACCACAAAACACAACCGTTTCAGGTGCGGTGGGTTCAGTACTATATACTGATGTAAAACTTATTAATACTACGGCTTCGGCAGTAAATGTATTAGTAAAAAAGCAGCAGCAGAATTTGCCGCAGCTATGGGAAACTGCCTTTTGCTACCAGGTTTGCTACGGGGCTAATGAGGATAGCATACTTATACAGTTGCCGCCTCATGATACTTCGGTTCTTTCAGTAGATTTTTTTACCGGGTTCTCAATGCCGGATTCAGGCAGTGCCAAAATTGGGTTCAGAAATATGGATGATGTTTCGAATTCTTTCTCGCAAACATTCAGGGCTTTTACGTACACCGCCAATAGTTTAAACGACACACCGGCGAGTAGCGGGTTTGTTGTTTATCCTAACCCTTCCCGGGAAAATATGCTGACCGTTGATGCCGGTAGCATAGATTTGCCTGCTGTGCTTGAAATGGTGGATACGGATGGCAAGTTACTCCTTCAACAACATATTCAGCAATTACCTGCAATGTTGAACTTACAGGGTTTAAGCTGCGGCATTTATTTTATTCGGTTAGGCGGGCATATGGCTAAATACATCAGAATGTAACACCTGTTGCTGCATTCAGTTATACCTGAGCTAATTCGGAACTTAATTACGGGCCAATAAATAAGTAATACATTTTAAATTTTGTTTCATGTAATTGTTACCTTGTATTTAATTACAAAACATGTAAAATACTACACGTATGTTTAAGAAACTCTACCCGCTTCTTATTGCATTGTTGCTTATGGGCGCCGCAAAAGCTCAGGCGCCTCAAAAGCTAAATTACCAGGCAGTGGCACGCAATGCTTCAGGTAATATAATCGCCAACCAGGCTGTAGGTTTGCGGTTCACTATTCGTACGGGCTCTACTTCAGGTACGGTTGTATACCAGGAAACAAACAACACAACCACCAGCCCCCTGGGCATTTTTACCATAGTAATAGGAGGGGGTAATGTGCAGCAGGGCATTTTTAATGCAATTAACTGGGGCAATGGCGATAAATTTCTGGAAGTAGAGATGGACGCCGCAGGTGGCACAAACTATATTAGTATGGGCAACACACAACTGTTAAGTGTGCCCTATGCTTTATATGCTGAAACTTCAGGTAGCAGTTTGCCCGGCCCAACAGGCGCAACAGGACCTAAAGGCGCTACCGGCGATACCGGCCCGCAGGGTATACAGGGGGTTGCAGGTGCCACCGGCGCTGCAGGTCCACAGGGTGTACAGGGTGTTACCGGCCCAACCGGCATAGGTGGCGGTGCTACCGGCCCAACAGGCCCCACGGGTCCGCAAGGGCCGGGTGGTGGCACAACGGGTGCAACCGGTCCGCAAGGTATTACAGGCCCAACGGGGGCGCAGGGCGTGCCGGGTGTAGCAGGCGCTACAGGCAGTACTGGCCCACAAGGTATACCGGGTAACGCAGGCCCTACAGGGCCGCAAGGCGTACAAGGGGCAACAGGCCCAACAGGCGCAGGCGGCGGTGCTACCGGCCCAACCGGCCCTACGGGCCCAACAGGTTCAGGCGGTGGAGCTACGGGAGCAACGGGGCCCACAGGTGCTAACGGTATACAGGGCGTTAAAGGTGACACCGGTTCAACAGGTGCTACCGGCCCTCAGGGTCCACAGGGATTACAAGGAGTAACCGGAGCAACCGGTCCACAGGGTGCCCAAGGCCCTACCGGCTCAACAGGTTCACAAGGTATTCAGGGTGTTCAAGGTATAGCAGGTGCAACCGGTTCTACGGGTTCGCAGGGTATACAAGGCCCAACCGGCCCAACGGGTTCACAAGGTATTCAGGGTATACAAGGTGTAACTGGTTCAACGGGTTCGCAGGGT
>WBZM01000364.1_pt1 | contig 66883 bp, 66 predicted proteins | sample 5204271 | NCBI WGS metagenome assembly WBZM01 (sample SAMN12344346, study PRJNA552823) | activated sludge metagenome | biome: Activated sludge suspended growth; feature: Nitrification reactor; material: Wastewater; isolation source: activated sludge from nitrification reactor of wastewater... | reverse complement strand
GGCACGAGTACTTTAATTGTATTAGCGTATATGCTTAATATTGTTGCACCGGCCGTTTTTGCGGCAACCCCTACGGTTGTTACAAATAGCGCTAGTAATATTATGCACGGCGCAGCCAGATTGAATGGTACTATCAGTGATGATGGTGGAGCATCACTTTCGAGTCGTGGCTTTGAGTACGGTACTGATACGAGTTAAGGCAAGACTCTTAGCGAGGACCTGCCCGATTCAGGATCATATGATACGTGGGGTGAGACCAAGGACGGAACAACATTACTAAATTCTAGAGTTGTCTATCATGAAAATTATGTTTATGTGGGTGGACCTGGTAAGGTGCAGAAATTTACCCCAGAGGGAAGCTATGTATCTAGCATTGGCAGCCAGGGTGAAGGCTCTGGGCAGTTTCTGGCGGCCAATGGAATAACATTTGATGCCAGCGACAATATGTTTGTTCTTGATGGTAGCGATAATATGGAGCCTGGATTTAGGGCGATAACAAAATTTGCCGTTGACGGGACGGTTTTGGCAAGATGGGGGGAGAGGGGTTGCGCTGAAGGGCAGTTTAGCAAAGGTATGGGTGCTATCGTTTCAGACGGTAGTTATATCTACGCACTTGACACTGGCTGTAGCCGTATACAGAAGTTTGATGTTAGCGGTAATTTTATTGCTACCTGGGGATGGGGTGTCGATGATGGCAGTGCAGCTTTGCAGGTATGTACTTCTGGTTGCCAGGCTGGAATTTCTGGTAGTGGAGTTGGGCAATTAGGCAGTACGGCGATGGGTATTTATCTAGATGGCTCTAGTCTTTATGTTGCTGATTCGTCTAATAGTCGAATTCAGGTTTTTGATACGTCAGGGGGTTATGCAAATGCTTGGGGTTCAGCTGGTTCAGGTCCGGGTCAATTCAATATGCCGACCGATATTACAAAGGTTGGTACGACACTATATGTCATCGAGGCATTCAATAATCGTGTGCAGAGCTTTACGACTACGGGATCTCCAATTGCAGTGTGGGGAACTCAGGGGACCAACGATGGTCAGTTTCAGATGCCCTTCAGTATAACGGCAGATAGTAATAACCTATACACGGCCGAACTAGGTATGTTTGGTGGTATGAACCGTATACAAAAGTTTACTACGTCGGGCAGCCATCTGGATTCGTGGGGTGAACCTGGGCCAGGTGAATTGGCGTCTCCTTCTGATATTGCCTTTGCTCCAGACGGTAGTCTGTTTGCAATCAGCCAGTTAACCTTCAATGTGCATCACTTCAGTGCTACTGGTGAGGCGCTGGGTAGTTGGGGTGGAGGGCTTGGTTCTGGTCCAGGCCAATTTGGTGGCAGTATTCATGGAATAGCCGTAGACTCTGGTGGCAATGTTTATGTATCCGATAAAAACGATCGTATCCAGAAATTTTCTAGCACAGGGACACTACTTGCGACTTGGGGAGCTTATGGGTCAGGGGATAATCAGTTTAGTACGCCAGCCGGAATTGCGATAGATAATAGTAACAACGTTTATGTTGCAGATAGTGGTAATAACCGTATTCAAAAGTTCAGTAGTAGCGGTAGCTTTATAGAGATGTGGGGCTGGGGCGTTGACGATGGTAGTAATGTATTTCAAACTTGTTCGTCTGGCTGCCAGGCCGGTATCCAAGGCACTGGTAATGGACAGTTTGCCGGCCTGTACGGACTAGAGTTCAACTCATCCAATCAGCTATTGGTGGCTGATGGAAATCTTGGAGGAAGGGTACAGACTTTTAGTACGACAGGAGCTTATCAATCGCAATGGGCCCTTGACGGAGGAGAATCATGTAACGGATGTTATGTTACGGTTGACGAGCAAGACAATGTATACGTTACGAATTCAGATGGTATAAAGAAATATAGCCCCAGCGGAACATTTTTGACCAATATTGGATCTTGGGGATGGGGCGTGGAACAGCATCAGACGGTACGTGGTATTGCCGTAGATGGGCAGGGTAATGTATACGTTGCTGACGAGTATAAGTCCCTGATCCACAAATACCCTCAGCCGATCAGTAGTAACTTTTTTTTGACAACATCCAAGCTATTGTGTGAGACGACTTACCATTACCGTGCGTTTGCTGTAAATAGTGATGGCACTGGCTACGGAAGCGACCAGACGTTTCTTACGGGAAGTTGTACGAACGCAACCGTTCCTGGCGTACCGAGCGGACTCGCTACTAGTTTTATTGCGTACGATACGATCGCAATAAATTGGCAAGAGCCGAGCGATTTCGGAGGACGTGCATTAGGCGATTATATTTATGAGTACAAGAAAAGTAGTGACAGTACATGGATAAGTGGTGCAACCCCGATACTGTCGGAAATGATAGGTCCTCTGGATGAAAATACTTCTTATGATTTCAGGGTTGCTGCTACAAATAGTATAGGAACGGGGCCATACACCTACATGACGGTTAGTACTGTGGACGGAGGAGCGAGTCATACGTTATCATCTTGCGCAGATCTCCAGACGATTAATTATGATCTTATTGGTACATACACCTTGGCTCAAGATATTGATTGTAGTGGATATAACATAACCATTCAGACAGGTGGCGGAGAGGAATATACATTTGATGGAATTATACCCATAGGTACATGGAGCCGGTATGGTTTTCGCGGTACTTTGAATGGTAATGGCCACAGCATTAGAAATATCAGGATCGCTAATAGCGAAATCCCGATTATGTACATAGGACTCTTTTCGAGAACAACTGACGCAACAATTCAAAATATTACACTTAATGATATTGATTACGAACAGACTGGCATTCCTACTGGAATGGTGGGTGGAATGGTTGGATATTCTGTCAGAACTGAGTTTAGCAATGTGAGCGTAACGGGCGATATAACGGGTGTTTATGCTAGCCCTGGTACGTCCGATACTATTGAAACGATAGGTGGAGTTATCGGTTATGCTGAGCTAGAGACAACACTCAATAAAGTTTATTCAGATGTCGATATATCAGTCAGTCGTACATATATGGCAACTACATCAGATGCACAAATATTTATTGGTGGTCTTGTGAGTGTGACGTCACCTGTAGATGGAATAATTACGTCTTCAGATGTGCCACCCGAAATTTTAGCAGAATATACAAATATAGATGAAACGGCCTCTGCCTCTTTGGACAATGTTTACTCCGTGGGAGATATTTCGGCAACGAAGTCTGCTGGGTCGTTGGCTTATACTCGTGCTGGCATAGGTGGTATAACAGCATTCTTAATGCAGGGTACTATCAATCATGCATATACGTCAGGATCACTATCCGCCAGTCACCTGGATGCTTCCGGTGTAAATGGGCTGGTGGTTCAAGCATTGCCTGGTCCGGGAGCTACTATACCAACAACTATCATGAATTCATTTACCGCAACAATTGTTAGCAATGATATCCCCCTTGATCCAGGTATGCCAGCTGAAGTCGAAACAAGTCTACCGCTCGGTACTTTGGTGGATGCTGGACCTGGCTACGGACCGGTGTCGGCTTCTAATGTTTATTATGACAAAGGTGTAGTTGGACGAGATGTGTGTTTCTGGACAGTAATTTTGGGGGACGGTATATACCCAAATACTGATGAGTCTAAATGTAAAGCAGTAAACACAGATGGCTTGCAGCCAAATTATTTCAAGAATAATAAGATTAATCCTCCACTAGACACCTGGAACTTTGTAGCTTCATGGAGACTGGTGTGTGATGATTATCCAAATTTTGTCGGTCAAGAGTGTGACGATGTTGATCCGCCTGTTATTTCAGATCCTCCGGTTAGCCCCCCACCTCCAGGTAACCCCCAGCCCCCTAGCCAACCACCGTATTCGCCGCCGCCGCTACCACCAATACCTACCAATACCAAGTCTCCAACAATTCGCGAGAATCCTGATTTGCCCATTTCTCCAACGGAAATACTTTACCCAAATCAGTCCACCCCAGTGAGGGTAGAAAAAGCACCCGACACCCATAAGCCAATACCCAAGATCCTTGCAATTACTCCATATGCTTTCATATCGTTATTGTTGCTCATTGCGCTCATGTATGCCCTGCGATCTTGGCAGGAATATCGCCGCTTACAGGATGTAAACGCATTGCTAGATAGGTACAAGAGTACCTCTGAAAATATCAAGGGATTCCTGCAAATCACCGCTCACTATCTGAACACGCCTGTTGCGATAATGCAAAATTCTTTAGAATTACTTCGCTCCAAAGGAGTATTAGCGAGCCATGAGGTAGATGGGGTATACGAGGACATCAAAGCATTAGGTGGTTATGTTGCGACATTGCAGCATGACACACAAATTGCACTTGGTTCTGAATATAGCACAAGAGACTCGGACCATACGGTGGTGTCCGGGGCTAGTGGTAACTTATCCAGTATTAGTTTTGCTGGCGTTATGAAAAGCAAGTCTCTGTGGGGTGTGTTGCTTGGTGTGGCCGTTACTGTGGCAGTAACAGATATACTAATAACTGCTGTTGGAGGTTATAAGATTGTGGAGCTCAGGCTGGCAAACCAAGTTGTATTCTATGTTCTGGGCGCATTGTTGCTGATTGGTTTTGCATGGTTCTATCGACGCTCAAGAGAATTCCACGGCCGGCAGATATATGTCTTGAATAAAGAGAAGGCGTTGTACGACCAGAAGCACCAAATACTGGGTGTGGCAGCAGAGGAGATTAGCAGTTATGATCGGATGATCACAAATGGTAGCGCTTCATTTGAGAACAATACAGCCGCTAATGGTTACTTCAAGGGTCTTGCGATGTTGCACAAGCTAGCGTTAGATATTGGCGTCGCTCGTTCTATGTCGGTCATCCGAACAGGGTCGGGGTCATTGCAAAACGTTAGTATGGCAGCTACGAGTGTAATCCAATTATTACAAGAATATATGTCTTCAAAACATCTGGTAATCCAAAAACACATCACGCCAACATTGGCCATAGATGCAGAGGCTGCCCATCTAAGGTACATCTTGCGGGCTCTGCTCGAGAATGCCGTTCATTTTAGTGATAAAAGTTCTCTTATTGATCTAAGCGCAAAAAGCGTTCGCAAGGGGCTAAAGATTACCGTTGCAGATCGGGGCAAAGGAATGACGAATGAACAAATTAACAAACTCTTCGAACCATTTTCTAGGGGCAGTAATGTTGAAACCTACAATCAAGACGGCTTAGGTCTGGGATTATATAACGTGAAACTCATTGTAGAGCAGCTAGGTGGCTCGATAAATGTTACAAATATGCAACCACAAGGGCTGAAAGTAGAAGTGTTGTTGCCGAAATCTATGCATATTCCCGCTGATGTTGAGTCGACGATAATCACTCCCGCTAGTAGACTTGCATCAAATACGTACTAGGCTAGCGGTAAATATAACAAAAAATGCCTGTATAATAATCCCTCGAAATAAGGGATTATTATAGTGCAACAAAAGGGTGCTGGTATCTTATTTACGCTTGAGGGTGCCGATTTTTTTGGTCTCATCGGCTTTTGGTGTTTTGGTGCGGACCTTTGAGGCTTTTGCTTTTTGTGCTTCAGCACGGGCTTTAGCTGCTTCTTGGCGTGCTTTGAATTTGTCAACGCGGCCTTCGATGTCCAGAAGTTTTTCCTGACCTGTGTAGAAGGGATGAGATGCGCTAGAAATGTGGACTTTTACCAATGGGTACTCGACACCGTCAAGTTTGATAGTGTCGTCTGTAGCAACAGTCGATTTGGTCAGAAATGTCTGATTGTTGTTAAGATCCTGGAAAACTACGGGGCGGTAGTTGTTTGGATGGATATCTTTTTTCATAAAAATTCCTAAAAGCTCCTTAAGTTAATATAGCCGGTTAGCAGCGAGCTGACTGCAGTCGGCTGATTGCGATTTACCGCGAGATTATATCTGTTTTATCTGCATATTGCAAGGTATACTGGCATTATGACTAATAAAAATCCAAAAAAAGAGCAGATGAGCACAAAAGCAATGCTACTGGCCATCGGCAAAGTTTTGAGATTGTCGTTTTCTATCTCCCCATCTGCAATGGGCTTTAAGTTGGTCGGCAGTGTGCTGGATGCGACATTGCCACTGTTGACTGCGTATCTTGCCGCGCAGACCATTACTTACATAACCCTAGCTTTTGATGGCGTGCCGGGTGCGCAGAGACATGCCATATTGCTAGTTGCGCTGACTAGTGTAGTTGGGTTTGTTCTGGCACTGAAGTCGAGCATTGCTAATTATATTGATCAAGTAGTTCGTTTTCGGGTAGAGGCAAAAATATCTGATTTGCTGTATGAAAAGTTTGTTCGATTGGATTTTTGGCGGTACGACGATAAGCAGACGACAGACTTGTATGACAAGGCACGGGACTTTTCTAACTTTTTTGTATATGTATTCGACAGGGTCGCACGCATTTTTACATCCATTTTCGGTACAGTTGCAGCGATTGTGGCACTGAGCACGGTATCACCGTGGCTGTCATTGGCGTTATTTGTCGTGATTATTCCTGGAGTGGTGGTTCAGTACAAGATATCCAGGTTTCAGATAAAGCATTGGCGCGAGAATGTTACCGCCAGGCGAAAGCAAAGCTTTGTAGAGTACAACATGATGCAGCCGGACACAATATCTGAGCTTCGTTTGTATAATCTTGCCAAAACAATGTTGGATATGCGTGAAAAGTATCGCAACATAGACCAGGGTGCTCGGCTGAGCTTCGAGAGGAAGTATTTGAAGTGGCGCGCTTTAGGCGATGGTCTTGAGGCGATCGTACAGTTTGGTAGTTTGCTGTGGGTGGTGATGAAGATAGCTAACAAAGAACTGCCGATTGGACAATTTGTCTATGTTCAGCAATTGGTCAGCAATGCGCTTGCTAATGTCGCTACGTTGGTTTATGAGTATGGCGCAGCAGACGAAGACCTGGCAAAGCTAAAAGACTACAACGACTTTATGGCTTTGCCTGCTTTGGATAACGGGGAGCTGGAAGTCGGAGATTTGCAGACAATTGAGTTTCGAAACGTTGGCTTCAGGTATCCTAGCAGCAAGAAGCAAGTTTTGGATAACATCAATTTGACATTTTCGTCGGGAGATCACGTGGCAGTTGTGGGCGCTAATGGGGCAGGCAAGTCGACCTTGATTAAATTATTGCTTGGTTTCTATCGCCCTACTACAGGGCAAATCTTATTAAATGACAGACCTCTGCAGGATTACGATATTGCTTCATGGCATCGTAAGATTGGTGTCTTGATCCAGGATTTTACTACCTTTCAGTTTTTGACATTGGGTGAGAACGTTACTTTGGGCGATGTTTCTGTGCGCCCAACTCAGAAGCGTATCAGTGATGCTCTAGATACCGCCGAGGCGAGTGAAGTAGTAAAGAGTACACCCAGGGGGCTCGATACTCCAATGGCTCCGTGGCTAGAGGAGGATGGTGCAACACAACTTTCTGGTGGCCAGTGGCAGCGTGTCGCGCTGGCACGTAATTTTTATCGTCAGGCGCCATTTATGATTTTGGACGAACCTACATCAGCGATAGATGCATTGGCCGAGGCAAAGATTTTTGATCGGCTATTTGCCAAGACAAACGATAGAACGCTTTTAGCGATTAGTCATAGATTAACCACTATCGAGAATGCAGATAAGATTTATGTTTTAGATCATGGAAGAATAGTACAGTCGGGTACACACAAAGATCTGGCAACACAGAAAAAAGGTGCTTATGTAAATATGTTCCGCCGTCAACTGAAGGACGACACGTCTTTATAGTCACAGAATTGAGATGTATTTGATTGTTGTGGACAATAAGGCGCATATCTGTTAAGATTGATCAGTAATTATTAAACAGCTGGGAGAAAATCCTTCCTGTCGATATCTGGCTTCAGATACGATTTGGTCGCTTCCATGCAAAGAACGAAAGGATTAATATGGCAACAGTTGATGTTGATATTAAAAAACTTCTAGAAGCTGGTGCACACTTTGGGCACAAGACAAGCCGTTGGCACCCTAAGATGGCGCCCTACATTCATAGTAAGCGTGGTGGTAGTCATGTCATTGATTTGACACAGACAGTTTCGGCCCTAGAGGATGCGCTAGTGTTTGTCGAAAAGACCGCCGCAGAGGGTAAACAAATACTGTTTGTCGGCACAAAGCGACAGGCACAAGATATTATCAAGGATGTTGCTGCTGCAACTAACCAGCCATATGTCGTTGAAAGATGGTTGGGTGGTATGCTGACCAATCGCAATACAATGAGCGGACGCATCAAGTATCTGAAAGATCTTGAGGCCAAGATGGAGACAGGGCAATTGGCTGCGAAGTATAATAAACTTGAGGTACAGCGCTTCCAGGAAGAAATTGATGAAATGAATCACATATATGGCGGCATCAAGAATATGGCTGCTCGTCCTGGTGCAGTGTTTGTGACGGATATCACTCATGATGTTAACGCCGTACGAGAAGCTCGCAAACTTGGTATACCTATCGTGGCATTAGTAGATACAAATGCTGACCCAAGCCAGATAGATTACGCTATCCCATGCAATGATGACGCTATAAAGGCTATCAAGCTAGTCGTTGACTATATACAGACGGCTATCGAAGCTGGGAAAAATCAGGCCGCCAAAAAGGCTGATAAGCCTAGCGCAAAAGAGGAAAAGTAAACTTTAATAACATGTAGGGAAAAGAGCAGCCCGAGCGGTGATTGATTCGACCGCACGGTGCGATGAGAAAAACCGATAGGTTCGTCTCATTACCCAAAGGGAGAAATAATGGCAGACATTACAATCGAAGAAATCAAGAGACTACGTAGCTTGACAGGTGTTGGTATTACAGATGCAAAACAAGCTCTCGTAGAGGCTGACGGAGACTTTGACAAGGCACTAGAAGCGATGCGCAAAAAGGGCCTTACCAAGGCCGAAAAACGCGGTGAGCGTGAGGCTCGTGCTGGAGTTGTCAGTACCTACAACCACGACAACCGTATTGGTGTGTTGTTGGAAGTAAATTGTGAAACAGAATTTGTAGCTAAAACAGACGAGTTTGCTGAGCTGGTCAAAGATATCGCTATGCATATCGCTGCAAGTGCGCCAGAATTCGTATCTGTTGAGGAAGTGGACGAAGAAGCCAAGGTTGCTAAGAGAGCCGAATTTACTGAAAAAGCAAAAGCTGACGGTAAGCCAGAAAACATGATAGGCAACATTGTTGATGGAATGTTAAATAAGCATTTTGCTGAACGCTGTCTGCTAGAGCAGCCATTTGTAAAGAATCCAGACCAGTTGGTCGGTGCATACATTAAGGAATATATTGCAAAACTAGGTGAGAATATTGTTGTTCGGCGCTTTAGTCGAATGGCACTTGGCGAAGTCGAGTAAATTTTCTGCATAGTATTAGGCGAAGCTCCGCAGGTCGGGGCTTCGCTTTTTATATAATCTGCTCTACAATTAAAGATGATTTAAGGAGAAGCAATGAACCAGGATCAAGTTGTAAAACAAGCGCAGGTAAAGTTTGGTCAGGCTGTCGAGCATTTCAAGGATGATCTAAAAAAAGTACGGACAGGTCGTGCACATCCCAGCATGCTAGACGGTGTCATAGTCGAGGCTTACGGTACGCCGATGCCACTTATTCAGCTGGCAAGCATCAGCACGCCTGAGGCTCAACTATTACAGATTACACCTTTTGATCCAGCAAATTTGCAGTCAATATCCAATGCTATTCGTAATAATCCTTCGTTAGACATGAATCCGATGGACGATGGTCGAGTAGTTAGGGTGCCAATTCCCCCACTCAATGAAGAACGACGATTAGAGTATGTTAAGCTGGTCAATTCCAAAGTAGAGGACTGTATGGTTAGCTTGCGCAATGTGCGGCACGATGCGATCAAGGATATTGACCAAGCTAAAAAGGATAAGGAAATTGGTGAAGACGAAGCTCATCGTCTGAAAGTCGCTGTTGATGACGCAATGAGCTCAGCAAAGACAGATGTAGAAGCAGCACAAAAAGCCAAAGAAACAGAAATAATGACGGTTTAGGGCACTTGCGATAGTGAAGCAACCAATAATTGCGCCAAAGCACGTTGGCTTGATTTTGGACGGCAATCGTCGCTGGGCGCGACAAAGAGGCCTACCTACACTAGAAGGTCATAGTCGAGGTTATGACAATCTTAAGGTTATTACAAAGCACGCTATAAATAGCGGTATCAGTTATGTTTCGGCTTATATCTTTTCGACCGAGAACTGGCAGAGAGCGCCCAAAGAAGTAAAGTATCTAATGGAGTTGGCCCACAGAATTCTTACCAAAGATGTCATTGAGTTAGACCAAGAGAATATCCGGGTTGTATGGCTTGGTAGTAGAGACAGGCTTAGCAGGAAGTTGCTGGCTGCTATACGAAAAGCCGAAGAAAAAACCAAGGATAATACTCGTGGGACTTTGGCGCTATGTTTTAATTATGGTGGCCAGCAAGAAATTCTCGATGCAGTTAAAAAAATAGTGCACCACGACATAGGCTTGAAAAACATAACCACAGAAGTTCTAGAAAACGCTCTTTACGTGCCCGAGGTTCCATCGGTGGATTTGCTTATTCGCACGTCGGGCGAGAAGCGCGTGAGTGGATTTATGCTGTACCGCGCAGCATATGCAGAATTATATTTTTCTGATAAGTATTGGCCAGATTTTGGCGTATTAGATTTTGATAATGCGTTAGCGGAGTACGCTGAACGCGAGCGTCGGCTTGGTAAATAATGCTTGTTCTTGGGGGCTAAAAAAGATTATAATGGAGTACTAGATGTTATTACTTATCGCAGGGTTGGTTATGTTTATCGGACTTGTGGTTGTCCACGAGTTCGGACATTTTATTATGGCTCGACGCAATGGCGTAGAGGTAGAAGAATTTGGTATCGGCTTTCCGCCAGCGTTTTGGAGAAAGCGTGTCAAAAGCGATAAAGGTGACTTTGACTTCACCCTGAATGTATTACCGTTGGGTGGCTTTGTTAAGCTAAAAGGAGAGAACGACGCCGACACCGCCAAAGGCTCTTTTGGTGCTGCTAGCCTTTTGGCCAAGATAAAGATTATGGTCGCTGGTGTAGCTATGAATCTGATCACGGCTTTTGTGCTATTGACCATAGTGGCACTTCTCGGCATGCCCAAGCTTGTAGACAATCAATTCACGGTGCCGAGTGATACCCGAGTGATGAAGCAGCAGTTACTCGTGGCTTATGTGGAGCCCAATTCACCAGCGAGCAATGCAGGGATTCAGACGAAGGATCAGTTATTGAGCTTGAACGATCAACCTATTGATAATGCTGCAGAATTGCCGGATATGACAGAACAGCTAGCGGGTCAAAAAGTAAACTTAACCTATATACGAAATGGCCAAGAGCATAATGCTTTGGTTCAGTTACGTAGCCAGGAAGTAGTAGAGACAAGTAGGGAAAGCGATAGTCCAAAGGGATATCTAGGAATAGGTCCTAGCGAATATCTTGTGCAACGCTCGACCTGGTCGGCACCGATTGTAGCCATCGGGTTGATAAAACAATTTACACAGTTGACTCTACAAGGGCTTGGCTCTGCAATCGGTCATATATTTCAAGGGGAAGGAGGTAAAGCGACAGAACAGGTCGCTGGTCCAGTGGGTATATTCTTTGTCCTCAAAGACGGAAGCATGCTAGGGTATCAGTTTGTACTGTTGATTATTGCGGTAATATCTCTAACACTTGCGATTATGAATGTTCTGCCTATCCCAGCGTTAGACGGCGGAAGACTTTTTGTTACTCTATTATTCCGCGCTATGCGGAGGACTCTTAGTAAGAAAACGGAAGATATTATTCATGGCGTAGGATTTGCGGCTCTCATGATTCTATTTCTGTTAATTACGGTAGTGGATGTGCGTAGATTCTTTTAAGCCACACGAATTATGGATATAGATCAAACTGCGTCGACTTCTATGGATAATAATTCACATAAGAGTTACGGTCCGATAGCTGCGATTGTAGTGACGATTTGTGCATTTTTTGGTGCTCAGATAATTGTTGGTTTGCTCGTGGGCCTGCTGCCATCGTTTACTAGTTGGGATGTTGCAAGAGTCAATTTATTTATGAAACATTCTGTGGTTGCAAAGTTTGTCGTTATTCTGTTAGTTGAGTCGTTATCGCTGTGGATATTGTGGCTATTTATGCGATCTCGAAGGGTGAGCCGTCAGTCAATTGGGCTTGTGCGACCAGAAATTCGGGATATTAGTTTTGCGATTGTTGGCTACGTAGGTTATTTTTTATTATTTTTTGGAATATCTCTTGGTGTAAAGTCACTCATTCCGGGGTTAAATCTTGACCAGGAACAAGAGATCGGCTTTGCACGTGGGTCAACGGGGTTGGCGTTGTGGTTGATTTTTGTTAGTCTCGTAATCTTGCCACCTATTACAGAGGAGATAATGATTAGGGGGTTTTTGTACACTGGATTACGCAACAAACTACCAAAGATAATCGCTGCAATTATCGCCAGCTTAGTATTTGGTGCGGCACATCTACAAATAGGTAGTGGTAAACCCTTACTTTGGGTGGCGGCGCTAGATACATTCGTGTTGTCTATGGTATTGATATACATTCGTGATAAGACCGGAAGTCTATGGTCACCAATAATGATACATATGATGAAAAACGGATTAGCTTTTGTATTGCTATTTATGTATAAAGTTGTATAATCTTGTAAATATGAAATACGGAATTCGTTTGGTATTTATCGCTCCGACACCACCCGTTACAGGGTGTTGATTTCTATTTGTAAAAATATAACTGAAAAGACACCCCTTGCATGAACCAAGGGGCTTTTAATTGGAGAAACGAAATGACCAAAAGTATAAAAGTTGTAAAATTTGGCTCAGAACTGGTTGTTGACCAACAGGGGATAGCGCGTGAAGCTATTGAGCAGTATGCTACAGGGCTCGTAATTAATAGCCAAGCAGAAGAAGGCTTGGTGGTAGTCACATCTGGTGCTGTAGCTGCTGGCAAGCGTAGGTTAGAAGTGTCTGGCAAGTCTGCTGACGATGGCTGGGACAAGGTAACACTCGCTCAACTAGGTGCTACGTCAATAATGAATGCTTGGGAGATGGCATTTGACGATGTCGGCATCTACGCAGGTGGGCTGTTCGCTACTCACCACGAGATAGAGGATAGGAGCGAAGGGCCTTCTCTTATCAGGGCAATGAAACTAGCGCTTTCTCGGGGAGTAGTGAGTATAGTCAACGAAAATGATGCGTTGAGCGATATAGAGCTGATGAAACTAGCTTGTGGCGGAGATAATGACGGTCTGGCATCGCACATTGCAAAAGCTATCGGTGCAGACGTGCTGCAATTGTTTACCAAAAAAGGCGGCATCGTGGATGATAACGGGGAGCTGATAGAGGAAGTAAATTCTAACAACCACGAGCAGATATACAGTATGCTACGGGAAAGAGAGCTATCAAAAGGCGCTGAGTATACCAGTGTGGGTCGTGGTGGTATATTGTCTAAGATTGAGGCTGGTTGGTCAGCGGCACAGGCAGGTATAGACGTGAGAATTGCTGCAACAAATCATGACATGACCGGCGAGATGGTCACAAATATTGTGGTAGGATAAGGGTATGAAATTATCTGAATTATTTACCAAAACCCGTAAAGACGCGCCTGCAGATGAGGTTTCCAAAAATGCCCAGCTACTCATAAAAGCAGGTTTCGTTCATAAAGAAATGGCCGGTGTGTACACTCTTTTGCCACTTGGCTATAAAGTTTTAGAGAATATCATAGCAATAGTAAAAGAAGAGATGGATGCTGTCGGTGGTGTGCAGATGAAAACATCGGCTCTGCAAAGTAGGGATGTGTGGGATAAAACGAACAGATGGGATGATGAGGTCGTGGATAACTGGTTCAAGACGAAGCTCAAAAATGGCACAGAGCTAGGTCTTTCGTTCACGAATGAGGAGGCTTACTCAAATATAGTAAAAAATTTCGTACGATCCTACAAAGATCTACCTATCTATCCATACGACTTCAAGACGATTTTCCGTAACGAGTTACGTAGCAAATCTGGAATAATGCGTGGACGCGAATTTTACTGGAAAGCACTCTATTCATTTTCTAAGGACAAAAAAGAACATGATATGTTCTACGAAAAAATGCAACAAGCCTACACTCGAGTATATGATCGAGTCGGAATCGGCGATAAGACGTATATGACTTTCGCTTCTGGCGGAACCTTTTCTAAATATTCACACGAATTTCAGGCTGTTTCTGACGCAGGCGAAGACACAATTTATGTCGATGAACAGAAGAATATCGCTATCAACAAGGAAGTTCTTAGTGATGAAGTCCTAATTGATATAGGCTTGGACCGTGCTTCGCTCATTGAGCAAAAGGCAATAGAGGTTGGAAATATATTCACTTTAGAGCACAAATTCTCCGAGCCTTTCGGCTTGACCTATACAAACGAGGGTGGTCAGGAAGTGCCGGTTTTTATGGGCTCGTATGGTATTGGCATTACGCGTTTGATGGGGACAGTCGCCGAAATGCTTTCCGACGAGCGGGGACTGGTCTGGCCAGAGAATATCGCACCAGCCAGAGTTTACCTTGCAAGGCTTGGAAATATACCTTCTGTGGTGTCAGGGGCCGAAGAGTTATATAATCGCTTGACTACAGCTGGCATTGAGGTAATATATGATGACCGCGATGCTCGCCCAGGCGAAAAATTTGCGGATGCAGATCTTATGGGTATTCCATATCGTGTGGTGGTAAGCGATAGGACAGTGCAAGCCGGTAGGCATGAACTAAAGCAGCGTACAAAAGATGATGTCGAGACATTATCAATCGATAACATTATCGAAATCTTGACACAATAGCTTTGCTATAATCGTAATAAATACATTATTGAAATTTACAGAGAAAGGAGTCAGATACATGAAAAAACAGTTTTACTTGACCAAAGAAGGTATACAGGAGCTAGAGGCTGAACATAAAGAGCTGATAGAACAGCGGGGACCGATTGCTGAGCGTATAAAGACAGCTAGAGAATTCGGTGATTTGAGTGAAAATGCTGAGTATAGCTCGGCGCGCCAAGAGCAGGAGCGGGTAGAGAGTCGTATTGCAGAGATTGAGAACATCTTGCAAAATGTCGAAGTTATACGCAAGCCAAAGGGTGATAACAAGGTGCAACTAGGGTCTGGTGTCAAGCTAAAGAGTGCAGACGGAAAGACCAAGGAATTCCAAGTCGTCGGTACCGTAGAGGCTGATCCAATGAATGGTAAGATTTCTGACGAATCACCAATAGGACAAGCTTTGCTCGGCAAGAAAGAAGGTGATGAAGTAGAGATTAAGACTCCCGCAGAGACTGCAATTTATATAGTAGCTGACATCAGTTAATTGACAATTCTTTTAAACAATATTATTATATCGAACATAATGTATATTTGTCTGACTTTATTATCTATAAAGACAAAGCTTTGGTCGTAAGCACCCAAAGCATTTATTGTTACAGCGAAGCTCCCGGGTAGTTTACGACGAAGTACCGGGAGTTTTGCATTTGAGAGCTAAGAAAGTTAAACGATGGAACAAGTTCAAATAACAAACAACAGCAAGCATGAAAGTCCGGCATGTTTGGATGCAATGCCGGTTTCGCTACGCCATGACTGGCAAGTAAGGAATGCCATGATGCGGGCTGTTCAGTGCAATGAAGAGGCTGTGAGAGATATTACATTGGAGTTGACTACTTCTGTTGACGTAACGTTGCTCCGGGTTGCCGAGTTAAGCTATCCATTTTGCCCACCGCCCGTAGTAGCTACTGCTAACAGTGAAGCTCTGGGAGAAAATAATAACGTACTTAGAGAGTTTGCATTTGATGCGTTCGAGGCTTTGGATGAATATTTTGGCGGTGAAAGTTGGGGTGAATGGCGCATATTGCCTTTTGTTATGGCTAAGGAAGATCAAGAAGTCACATATAATATCGGTTTATTTGTAGATTCGGTGTTAGAATAGGGGTTGATTATGGCAAATCTAAAAGAACTTAGAGACGAACGATTACGAAAACTTGAAGACCTCAAGAAACTGGGAGTCGATCCTTATCCAGCAAAATCGTCACGGTCAAATGCTGTCCAGGATATTTTAGAAAAGTTTGAAGATTTTGAAGGACAAATAGTTACTTTAGCTGGGCGACTAATAAGTACACGAAAATTTGGCAAGATAGCATTTTTCGTAATTCGTGATGACGGCGGACAAATTCAGCTATTTTTGAAACATGATGTTATGCATTCATTGGTTGCGCAGCAAAGTCAAATAGGTTTTGAACAAATTAATTTGCTGGACCCAGGTGATTTTATTGAAGCTACAGGTAGAGTAATAAGGACGCAGACCGGTGAAATATCTATTGAGGTAGCAAGTTTGCGACTCTTGACGAAGTCACTACGCCCGATGCCAACCAAGCAAGACGGCTTGACCAACAAGGAAGAGCGCATGCGACGACGTTACGTAGATATGAATGTCAATGAAGACGTACGGCAGCGGTTTGTTAGACGTAGTAAGTTTTGGCAGGCAACAAGGGACTTTTTGAACCAGCGTGGTTTCACTGAGGTAAATATACCTGTACTGGAGCACACAACAGGAGGTGCAGACGCCAATCCGTTCGTGACACATATGGATGCACTGGATCAAGATTTTTATCTCCGTATTAGCCATGAGTTACCACTCAAGCGTTTGTTGGTAGCAGGGTTTGAGAAGGTCTACGATATCGGGCCTCGGTTCCGAAACGAAAACTATAGTGACGAGCACCTACCTGAGCATATTGCCATGGAATGGTATTGGGCATACGCAGACTGGACACAGGGGATGAAGCTGACACAGGATATGATCAGAGCAATTGCTGATGCTACTTGGGGTACAAGGCAGTTTACACTTGCTAATGGCATGGATATTGATTTAGGTACAGATCATATTGACTGGCCAAAGAGTAGCTTCGTGGAAGTCATAAAGGAAAAGTACGGTATTGATGTGTTTGACTGCACTTTAGATCAGGTCAAGCAACAGCTTGCCATACACAAACTTGAAGTGGAAAAATCGGATAACAAGTCGCGCGGTATAGATAAGTTATGGAAGAAGATACGTGCCGAGATTCCCGGCCCAGCGTTCTTGGTTGATTTCCCGGCATTCTTGCAGCCACTGGCAAAATTAAACACTCAAGATAATCGAATCAGCGAGCAGTTCAATCTATTGCTCGGCGGTACGGAAGCCTGCAAGGCCTACTCAGAACTAAATGATCCAATACAACAGCTCAGTAATTTTGTAGAGCAACAGAATATGCGTGACGCTGGTGATGACGAAGCAATGATGATGGATATAGATTATGTCGAGGCGTTGGAGTACGGGATGCCGCCAGCTTGCGGTTATGGTAATAGTGAACGATTATTCTGGATGCTTGAAGGGGTCACGGCCCGTGAAGGTGTGCCATTCCCGCAACTTCGTTTTGATATCGACGATGTTACCAAAGGTATTTATCCATCAGTAAAATTTCATTAATATCGCCTACGAAATCCACACATGATAGACGTAAATTAGCTTAAGCAGTTTTGTTTTATTGCATATCGTTGTATCATCGTTATCTATGAGTTCACGAGAAGGAGATGACTTCCTGTCTATTGTTAGTGGCGAATTTACACAAGACGAATTAGATAGGATCACGGAAGAAGCCAATACCAATCCGTATTATACGGAGCCCTTACAGCCCACAAGAGAGCAACTTCTGGAGGTGTTCCATGCCGTACTGGAAGAATACGCAACTCATGAATTTCCACACATGTGGGAGATTGTGCAAGCAAATTTCTCTAATCTACTAATCCCCCAACTTTCGATTAATGTTGGCGACAAAGTAATGATCGAAAATAGTCAGGTTTTTGTTGATGCGGAGGGTTTCGGCGTTATCGATGATAGCGTTAAAGTGTTTGGGGATTTTGCGGGCTTTTTGCCAGGGGAGTCATACTTTGTTGATTGGGCAGGAGACGATCCTGACATCTTACCTACTGGTGATAGTGGGTTATATGTTGCTTTGGATGGTGCAACTATTGAGTTTGCGGATGGCGAGAGGGAATATATGGGCAGTTCACAAATTTCTATGAGCAATGGCTTGCCTCAGGTAAACCAGGTATTTTATCTAAGTTAGTGTAGCTTTTGTCATATTTTGGGCGGAGTGTAGTATTATTACTTTACTGAATAGATGATAAACAGGAAAACCAATGGCCCTAGATACAACCAACTTGAAAGAAAGAAATGGAACAGTATTGTATTTTTTGTATACATCGGTTACGAGTCAACAGGATTTTGCGAGAACAGCTGACGCAATCAAGGCTTCGTATCCAGGGGCGCAGATATACAGTCTGGACGTAAAAAGTGCCGACGGCGAAAAAGTCCGAGACTTTTACGATATTAGCCCCGATAAACTTCCGGCGGCATTAATTGTTCGAAATGATGACCAGTTGGCTGCATCATATAGCTCGACTGCAATCCCTAGTGCAGAACAACTAGCCTATGAACTCAAATCCATAGGCTAGTTGTTCGACTGTCTCATTGGTAGCAATAAGGTTATTTAATGAGATTTTTAACTGTACCGGCTAAGTCCGTAGGTAACACGATAACGGTTTTTTGACTAGCCTCTACCGATATCTTTTCTAGCGTTTGTAGTGTACGTATCGATACACCGCCAGGTATTCGACTAAGCATAGCGGCGGCTTCAGCAACTTGCTGAGCGGCAGCTTTTTCGCCCTCGGCATTGATGATTACAGCACGTCGCTCACGTTCTGCTTCAGCTTGTTTGGCCATAGCGCGTTTCATATCTTGTGGGAGTTCAATGTTTTGGAGTTTGACGTTCTCTACATCGATACCCCATTTGTCAGTCTCGGAATCGACAATTGTCTTGATCTGGGTACTGACTTCTTCGCGTTTGCCAAGGAGTTCGTCCATTTCAACGTTTCCAACTACGTCACGCAGGGCAGCTTGGGCAAACTGACTAGTCGCATATGCATAGTTGGTTGTTTCTAGCACTGCTTTTGCTGGGTCAATAACACGAAAGTATACAACCGCATCTACACCGATTGTCACATTGTCTTTGGTGATGACTTCTTGTTTCGGGACATCTACAGGCGTGGAGCGTACATCAACTTTGCGCATTGTTTGAATGACTGGAATTATAATATTTAGTCCTGGCGATCTCAGACTCGTAAATTTACCGAGAGTAAAGACAATTCCTCGCTCATACTGATTTATTACCCGTATACCAGTTATTAGCACGATACCAATAATAATCAACAAGAAAAACAGCAAACCTCCCATAGAACAATCCTCCTTAATCGATAATGTCTATAGTGTATCAAAATTCTAGCTTGTTCTGTTCCATAAATCTTTTTGTAAAAAATATCAAAAGTGGTGTAAAGATGATAAACTTTTGTGTATGGCTACAACTACAAAGAAATCAACGTCTACGTCAAAGACAAATACTTCAAAAGTAAAATCATCAACTAAACAAGCTACAAGCAAAAAACCCACTGTCAAAAAGGTGAATAGTGGTGCATCCGTACAAAAGAAGACGGCCAAGGCTAGCTCTGTGAGTAAGGTTAAATCGTTTAGGGCTGTAGAGGTTACCTTGCATTCGCTGCGCAGTATGAACATTGCCGCCGCAGGCCTGTTTGTTTTACTTGCTTTACTGGCTGGATATTTAATGAGCTCGGCAAGCTACATGCTTACAATCGGTCATGTAGCCAAAGATGATTTGGCGAGCAAGACACAGACCGTGTTTGCGCCTGCCGTACAGCCAGTGTTGGATATAGAAGTTCGCTGGATGGTAGTTGGGATTTTACTGCTTTCTGCGGTTTTCCCAATCTTGTACCTCTCAAAGCTTAAGGAGCGATATGCTGAGTACCTGAACAAGACGCGAATGCAGCCATTTCGCTGGATTGATTTTGCAATAACCAGTGCGTTAATGACTTCAGTGGCTGCAATATTGAGTGGGGTCAACGATATTGCTACACTGGAGATACTGGCTGGAGTGGTCGGTATATCGGCTGTAGTGGCGATAATTGCCGAGCGACAGAATAACTCCTCGTCCAAGTTGGTACGTAGTGCGTTTTTGACTGGTGCGGTCACGGTATTGTTGCCCTGGTTGCTTATTGCAATGTATGCGACGACAACAATCATATATGGTATGGTTCGCTCTCCTTGGTATGTCTATGCAATTTACATCACACTATTGGTCGGAGTGGCATTGCAGTGGCGCAACCAGCGCATGCATTTAAAAGGTGCAAATCATATCATTGTCGAACGAAATTACATTGCAATTACTATACTGACAAAGGCTGCATTTGCGATAATACTCATTGCGGGTCTGGCAAAATAACACTCTTTTTCTGAGTTAAGTATGATCCAGTCAACCAACAAGTGCATAATCTTTGATCTAGACGGTACATTGGCTGACAGTATGGATGTAGGCCTGGACATCTTGAATGATATGCAAATAGTCGACCACAAATTAACCAGGACAGATTATGAGAGTGCCAAAAATCTAACGATCCCTGCATTATTTAGAGAGTTTGGTGTGCCATTATGGCGAGCTCCTCAGATAGCTGTTCATATCAGGTCAGAAATCACCAAGCGTATGCACGAGGTGCCTTTGTTTGACGGTATGGAGAAGACTATTGCAGAAATTTCTAAGGATTATAAGTTGTTTGTGATGAGTTCCAACAGCCTTGCAAATGTACGAAAGTTTTTGGAGCTGCATGACATCCGCGATTATTTCGAGCAAATATATGGAGGTGTTGGTATTTTTGGTAAGGCAAAGGCATTAAATAAAGTTGCCAAGCAGCAACACCTAGACAAGTCAGATACTTACTATGTAGGTGACGAGGTACGTGACATAGTTGCTGCACAAAAAGCCGGTATACATGCGGTTGCGGTTACTTGGGGCTTTAACGGCGAGGATATTCTGATAGAACAAAAGCCAGAGTTTATCGCCCGTTCTCCTAAGGAGCTGGGTATGCTATTTACGTCAAAAGGACCGACATCTTAGATATGAAGCTACACAGATTCTTAGCCAATGACATAGAACTCAAGCATGATTTTTGGCTACATGATGAAAGACTCTTGCACCAATGGAATAATGTATTGCGTTTTCGTATTGGACAGCAAGTTGTTTTGTTTGATGGTAAGCAATACGAGAGGCTTTATAAGATAACAGAACTGACGAAAACAGAAGCACACTTGGCGCATGTTACCGACTTCGTGCGTAAGCTTCCGAACAGAAATGTTTACCTTATGTGGTCTTTGCTCAAGAAAGACAAGAATGACTGGGTGTTGCAAAAGGGAACGGAAATAGGCGTAAGTCATTTTTTGCCATTGTTGGCTGACAGATCAGAAAAAACAGGCTTTAACCACGAACGCGCAGAACGAATTATTATCGAAGCAGCAGAGCAGTGTGGTCGCGGAGACATACCGATTGTTCGTGAGCCCATGAATGTCGGCGTAGCTGTCGATCAGCTACATGACAAATTGCCATTGTATATATGCGAACAAGATGGCGAGGATAGCCTTGAGGAGAGAATACATGATGTAGGGGTATTGATTGGTCCTGAGGGTGGATGGTCTGAAAACGAAAAGGCTCTTTTCCATAACAAGGGCGTCAAGCATTTAAATTTACACGATTTTACATTGCGCGCGGAAACCGCAGCCGTGGTAGCATGCTCGAGAGCACTGCAATAGATATTACACCAATATATTGACAAAAGTGCATTGCTGTGATATACTCGTATCAGAATTAATTATACTTTGTTATGCACCGAAATATAGACAATCAGTCACATCAAACAGATATGCATCAGGGCCAGCATATGGGTGTAGAGCCGACATATTCTAATGGTCAGAGATTCATATTCCCTTTAGCGGAAGGAGAAACCTTGCCAAAAGCTAGTAACCCAGAAGCTGTAAGGCTTTTCTCTAGACTCGGTGAATTTGCAACAGAAAACCTAGCAACCAAAGAAGTAAACCAAGCTTTAGAGGAAGAATTGAGGACAGATTCGCTGACTGGCATTTCTAACCGACGTGCGTTTAAAGAAGAGCTAAATAGCAGGATCGAAGCTGCAACCGGTAATGATGATTTTGCGTTAATGTTTATAGACTTGGATAAGTTTAAGGAGGTCAATGACACCCTGGGGCATGACACAGGGGACGACCTGCTAATAAAGGTTGCCAATAGGCTCCAGATAAATTTGCGTGATGGGGAGTTTATAGCCAGGCTTGGCGGTGATGAGTTTGTTGCGATTGTAGACCCAAAGATAACAAGTAATGACAGGCGTGACCCTACATTGAAGCCAGAAGACGTCATAGACGGTCTCAAGGCTCGTTTGACGGGTGAGGTTAGCACGGTTGCAGAACAACTAGGAGCACCTTTTGTTGGCGCAAGTATCGGCGTAGCATTTTACCAAGAGGGTGAATCAGCAAAGGACTTACTGAGCCGTGCAGACGCAGAAATGTACCGCGTCAAGCAAGAAAAAGGCGCAAATAGGTAGACGGCTATAATCCCTTTGGCATTAATCGATTAACTTTAGTGTTTTTTATATTGCGTGAACCGTGAAGCTATTTTCCAAAGTAAGTACGATATACCCAAGAAACAAGCTATTCTAAACATTATATTATAAACTCTTGCCTGATTGTTAGTTTCATCTCCATAACAGTCACCATTCGTATAAAAATCTACAAAAGGAAAGCCGGAATTTGATGGGAGTCTTAATGTAGTACAAATTTCATAACCACGAGGCATGTCGACTGGTGCTTTTTGCCAGCCGCTATCAAGGTATATTCCAGTTCTTGGGGGGTTCAGGGTGGGTGAGCCCATTTCCATTACAGTACTAGGAGTCTTCAATGAATGTACTAGGCCAATTATTAAAATCGATAAAACTAAAAGTCTTATAACTAACTTAAACATCTGTCGTTATTATAACTCCTGTTGCAAAAAAAGTTGTACAATCAAAGGATGAATTATTGGAAGGAAAGATCTCAGCCGTATAAGCCTGACCAAAAAGCACCCTTCAAGGTGTCTCGGAGCAAAATTGAGCTGTTCAAACAGTGTCCACGCTGTTTTTGGCTGGATGCCCGGCTGAAGATCAAGCGGCCAAGTGGCCCACCGTTTAACATAAATAAGGCAATTGACGAACTTTTTAAAAAGGAGTTCGATTTGCATCGGGCTGCCGGAACGCAGCATCCGCTGCAGACCAAGTTTAACATCGACGCAAGACCGTACAAACACAAAGATATGGACGCGTGGCGCGAAAACTTTGTCGGTGTTTTTACCATACACGAACCGACAAACTTGCATGTATTTGGTGCGGTTGACGATGTATGGGTCAACGATAATGACGAACTTATTGTGGTCGACTATAAAGCTACCGCTAAGGACAAAGAGATTACTGACCTAGGGCCGGTTGGCGGTTGGCAGGATAGCTATAGGCGTCAGATGGAGGTCTATCAGTGGTTGCTGCGTGCCAATGGTCACAAAGTCAGCAACACCGGCTATTTTGTGTATGCCAACGCAGACGTGAGTAAAGACGGTTTTAATAATTTGCTAGAGTTCCGTACCAATGTATTTCCTCACGTTGGTAGCGATAAATGGGTAGAAAAAACACTGGTCAAGATGAAAAAATGCCTAGACGGCGACATGCCAGCCGTCGGCACTGCTGCCATGGGCGGCCCCTGTGATTTCTGTGAATATGCTAAAAAACGCACACAGTTGACCTTAGAAGCAGTGCGAAATAATCCCAAAAAGACCGCATAATATTTGAGAACGTGTCGGCTAGTAGTCAATCATAACTATGCATAATACATGCTGTATATGTAAAATATTTTACTAATTATATGTAAACGAATATATAGCAAACTGCTTATGCGTTCTCTATAATTATGGTTAAGGGTAAAAACAGGTGCGGAAAGGGATGATATAAAAATGAACGTTATTAACAGGATAATCCGTATATCACTTGCTGGATTTATCGCTTTCAGTAGTCTACTGGTGATAGTTATGCCACATAAAGTCTTGGCATTTTCTGGAGGGACTGGCACCTCTAGTGACCCGTACCAGATTAGCACACCGGCTGAGCTAGCTAGCTTGAGCAGTTATTTAGGTGCTGGCAATAGCAGTAAATATTTTGAGCTGATCAATGATATTAACTTAGATGTTGCACCATATAATACCGGTTCGGGTTGGACACCTATTGGTAACAGTAGCTCGCAGTTTTATGGGAAGTTTGATGGCAATGGTCATACAATCTCAGGCTTGTATATAAATCGGCCGGGCACGCAGAGCGTTGGATTGTTTGGCTATGTAACATCAGCTGGGGTGGTAAAAGATGTGACCATGGCAGATGTTAATGTAACTGGTTATGAATTCACCGGTGGATTGATAGGGTTTTATAATTCTACCTCGACAGTTGAGAATATATATGTCAGTGGCACTGTAACGGGCGGAGGCTCCAGCGGCGGCACCGGAGGAGTGATTGGTTGGTGTCATAGCAGTGCAGGTACGGTTAGACACTCAACTTCATCAGCCGATATAACGAGCACTAACCGTGCGGGAGGGCTAGTTGGCTATGCCTACTGCCCGATTGAAGAATCAGCGGCAAGCGGTAGCGTAACTTGTACAACAAGCTCAACTACCTGGTGTGGTGGACTCAGTGGGACAAACTCCGGCGGAGTATCCAACTCTTACGCGACTGGCGCTGTTACCGGGCCGTCAGGTGGAGGCAGAATTGGTGGGCTAATAGGTGGCAATTTCTCAACGATTACAAATGCCTATTCCACAGGACTAGTAACGGTACCTAGCGGGTCAAATATAGGCGGGTTAGTTGGTTATTTGAGTGGAGGTAGTGCCACAAATGCATTTTGGGATTCACAAACCAGCGGTCAAGCGACTAGTGCAGGCGGTACGGCCAAGATAACTACCGAGATGAAAAATGTCGCTACATTCACCAATACTTCTACTTCAACTGGCCTAACAACGGCTTGGGATTTTGTCGGCAATCCGAATAACGATGCGGCAAATAACAACTATTGGAATATTAACTCAACTGATAATGACGGTTACCCGTTCCTTTCGTGGCAAACTTTTATATATACTCCAAGTGTCAGCGTTACTAGCCCAAACGATGCATCTATAATCAATTCATGGAACCCGTCAGTAGACTGGAGCGATGCAAATAGTTGCGAATATAGCTGGGATAATTCGAGCTGGTCGTCCACTAATTGTGCAAGTGCCGGATCAGACATATCTGCTCCGACAGAGGGATCTTCTACTTTGTACATTCGGGCAAACTATACTGGTGAGACTCAATATGGGGTTGATAACTCTAGCTTTACTCTTGATAGTACTGCACCCGTAGTAAACGCCGGTAGTAACCACAATAATAATGCAAGTTTTGTTCAGTCAACTGCATCAGCCAGCGATAACGGAAGTGGAGTCAGTTCTTATTCATGGTCAAAGCAAAGTGGGCCGGGAACTGTTACATTATCCGATGCAAGTAGCCTAACCAGCACTATGAGTGCTGATCAAGACGGTACATATGTTATGCGCCTAACAGTCCTTGATAATGCCGGCAACCAATCCCAAGATGATTTTACGTTTATTTGGGACACTACTGACCCAACTGTTAGTATCACGGACTTTCCAGATTTGGTATCTAACGATACTAGCCCAAGCTTTACTTTTAGTGGAAATGATGCACTTTCAACACCGGTTAGTTTTAGTTGTAGCATAGATCTTTCTAGTAGTCAGTCGTGCACCAGCCCGTATAATTTATCCGCCCTTACAGAAGGTTCACATACCATAGATATAATAGGAACTGATACTGCTACAAATGATAGCACCAGCCAAAGTTATTCCTGGACAGTCGATACTACTATTCCAGTAATTACACTGACTGGTAATGTGTCCGAGACATTAATGCAAGGAGATGTATATATGGACGCAGGTGCAACCGCAAACGATAGCCTAGCCGGCAACTTAACTAGTCGCATCGTGACTAATAATCCCGTGGATGTAAACAATCCTGGCGTTTACACCATTACCTACAACGTTGAAGATGATGCTGGTAATCAGGCCACAGCGGTTACTCGAACAGTTACGGTATTGAGTAATGTTGACCGCAACAACGACGGTACTCCAGACTCCCAACAAGCGAATGTGGCGAGCTATATCAACCCGGTATCAGGCGACTACTCCGTCCTAGAAGTACCTACTAGCTGTAGCATTACATCAGTTAGCTCTAAGAGTGAAGATGGTAATACCGTAAAAGATCCTGCCTATGACTATCCAGCGGGACTAATGAACTTCACTATCAGCTGTGGTACACCTGGCTTTAGTGCCAACATAGTCCAATACCATTATGGAACTACTGGAGATTTAGTACTTAGAAAATACAACCCGAACACCAATGCCTATTTCAGCATCACAGACGCTACGATAACCAAGCAAAGAATAAATAATAAACAAGTCATCAAAACTACCTACCAAGTCATAGACGGAAGTGAACGAGACATAGACGGACTGCAAAACGGCACTATCGTAGACCCAGCCGGCTTAGCCATCCAAACTGTTGGCGCACCTAATACGGGGTTGTAGAGTATTGTATGCCAGCCCGCAAACGATTTCGTAACAAAAAGGTACTCCTTGTCATCATCCTACTGGTATTGATTGTGTGTGGACTGATTGTCTGGCGAGTTACCAGTACTCGCTCAAGCAATTCGGCATTACCCAGCAAAGACGATGTGATCCGCTACTCTACTGATAAGCCTAGCGAGGAAAAGCCAGATGATATCTTCCAGTGGCAGGGTGGGGCAAAAGATCCAAAGAAAATAATTATTCCAAGTATCGCTGTCGATACATTTATACAAAAAGTTGGTGTCGATCAAAATAACGAAGTAGCTGTACCGAATAACCTTCATATGGTTGGCTGGTTTGTAGATACGGTCAGGCCAGGTGAGATGGGTCTAAGTCTCATTGATGGACATGTAACCGGTAGACAAAATGACGGTGTATTCAAGAATTTAAATAGACTAAATAAAGGAGATGAATTCTCGGTAGAATTTGGCGATGGCAGTAGACGAACCTTTAGGGTGGTGGACAAAAAATCAGCACCAGTCAAAGATTCGGTGAGTATTATGTTTTCCCAAAATCCCAGCATAAAGAACCAGCTCAATCTGGTTACTTGTAGTGGTAGCTATGATGCAAATTCACGAACTTACAACGAACGATTGACAGTTATCCCCGAGCAGATCTAGATAAATACAATACTAGTAGCTGCGACGGATATCGTATCTGAATTCTCGATAATACGCCGAATTGCCGTATAATATGAGTATGTTAGATATTCAGTATATTCGAGATAATCCGGATCTGGTGGTAGAGAAGTCCAAGCAAAAGGGCTACGATGTCGATGTAGAACAATTGCTGGGCTTCGATAGCAAACGCCGAGTGCTATTAGCGCAGATAGATGAATTACGACGGGAGCGCAACGAGATAGCCAGTAGTATGAAGGGTGGCAAGCCATCTGATGAGGTGATCGCAAGGGGTAAGGAAGTCAAAGAACGTTTGGCTGACCTAGAGCATCAGTTTGCATCGATCGATAAAGAGTTTGTAGATTTGCTAAAACAAGTGCCGAATATGCCACTGGATAGTGTACCTATTGGGGTCACAGAAGACGAGAATGTGGTGGTAAAAACAGTTGGAGAGCCAAAGAAATTTGATTTTGCACCCAAGAATCATGCCGAAATTGCTGAAGCGAAGGGATGGCTAGACAAGGAACGGGCAACAAAGATTGCTGGTGCAAGGTTCGTATATACCAAAGGTGACTTGGTCCGTTTAGAGTTTGCATTGTGGCAGTATGGCATGAATATTCTTGGCGATCAGGAAGTACTACAGCAAATTATTGATAAAAATAACCTGAAGGTAAATGCTAAGCCGTTTACTCCAGTGTTGCCACCGGCAGTTGCCAAAAAGGCGGTGTTTGAGGCCACTGGGCGACTGAACAGAGAAGAACAAACATATAAGTTCGAAGAAGAAGATTTGTGGATGAATGCAAGCGCAGAACATACGATCTCACCGATGTATTTGGACGAGATTTTGCCCGAGTCCGAACTACCAATCCGGTATGTTGGATACACTACAGCCTTTCGCAAAGAAGCAGGAACGTACGGCAAGGATACAGAGGGTATATTTAGACTTCATCAATTTAACAAACTAGAGATGGAGAGCTTTACTACGGCTGACGATTCGCTACAGGAGCATCTCTTTCTGGTTGCCATTCAGGAGTACTTGATGCAACAACTCGGCTTGCCGTATCACGTACTAGAGAAGTGTACAGCCGACATCGGTCGGCCAAACGCCAAGGGCGTGGATCTAGAAGTATGGTTGCCGAGCCAGCAGACTTATCGAGAAACCCACACAGCAGATTACATAGCAGACTATCAGGCTCGTGCCATGAAGACTCGTGTTCGCAGACAAGATGGCTCGATTGAACTTGCGCACACAAACGATGCGACGGCATTTTCTCAGCGTCCGTTGATTGCAATTATCGAGAATAACCAGACAGCAGATGGTAATGTAGTGGTTCCGGAAGTACTCAGGCCATATATGGGTGGTCGTGAGCAGATTTAAGGAGTAATAGGAGGGTAGGTTATGATTCAAAAACTCGACATTACAGGTGTTCATATGGAGGTGGACAAGAAATTGAACGACTATGTAATGAAAAAGATCGGAAAACTAGATAAGTACTTGCCTAGACATGCTCGCAAAAGTGCGCACGCCGAAGTGTTCTTAAAGGAACAGATGATCAAGAAGAAAAAACAATGTACTGCTGAGGTGACAATACGTTTACCAAAGGGGAATGTTACTGCCAAAGAGTCAACAATGAATATTTTTGCCGCAGTTGATATAGTTGAAGCCAAGCTCAAAAACCAGATCAAAAAGTACAAGGATGCGCATAGCGTAACTAGATTGCATAGGCGTGTTTTGCGTCATATCCGGCTGGTGCAAGACGAAGTATAGAATAATTGTCAAAATTACGTTTAGCTCTTGTCACCTCTATGAGGTACAATAGTTTTATTGTTGTAATGACCAGAAATCCGTAGAGGGAGGCAAGTGTGAAAAAAGTTCTTAAGCGCGTCCTGGGTGATCCGCAAATCCGAACACTCAAAAGACTCAAAAAGCGAGTGCGCGACATTAATGCGCTAGCTGATAAGTACGAAAAAATGTCGGACAAAAAGCTCAAAGAGCAGACCGCTAAGCTCAAAAAGCGTTTGGGCAAAGAATCTCTGGACGCGATTTTACCAGATGCTTTTGCGGTAGTGCGCGAAGCTGCAACTAGAACCCTTGGTCAGCGACACTTTGATGTTCAGCTAATTGGAGGCATGGCTCTGCACGAAGGAAATGTGGCAGAGATGAAGACTGGTGAAGGAAAGACACTTGTTGCAACGGCACCTGTTTATCTAAATGCATTGACCGGCAAGGGTGTACATGTCGTTACGGTAAACGATTATTTGGCTCAGCGAGATGCTGGATGGATGAGTCAAGTTTATGACTTTTTAGGCCTGAGTGTCGGTGTCATTATCCCAGAACAGTCGTTCATATATGATGCCAAGTTTGTCAACAAAGAACACGACGATCCTCGTATGCAACACCTCAAGCCATGTACCCGCCAAGAGGCATACGCGGCTGATATTACTTATGGCACAAACAATGAATATGGTTTTGATTATTTACGTGACAATATGGTTCGTGAAGAAGATCAACTACGACAGAGGGAATTACATTATGCAATTGTTGACGAAGTTGACTCTATTTTGATTGATGAGGCACGCACACCGTTGATTATCTCAGCACCAAGCGTAACGAGCGGTAGCTCGTACGGACAGTTCTCCAAAGTTGTACGAAACTTGAAGCGTGATGATCATTATGAAGTTGATGAAAAGCGTAAATCTGTTGTTCTGACTGACGATGGCGTTGACAAGGTAGAGAAGATCTTAGGTATCAAGAATCTTTACGGTGTTGATAACATTCGTACAATCTATCACTTAGAGCAAGCCTTGAAAGCTCAGGCGTTGTTTAAGCGTGATAAAGATTATGTGGTCACCAAAGATGGCGAAGTGGTTATTGTCGATGAATTTACCGGACGTTTGCTAGCTGGCCGTCGCTATAACGAGGGTTTGCACCAAGCCATTGAGGCCAAAGAGGGTGTAGAGGTTCAGGAAGAGTCAATGACTTTGGCAACTATTTCTTTTCAAAATTATTTCCGTCTGTACGAAAAGTTGTCAGGTATGACAGGAACAGCTTCTACCGAGGCCGAAGAATTTCACCAGATTTACAAGCTCGACGTTATCGAGATTCCATCAAATCGGCCAGTGGTGCGAGACGATAGACCAGATAGGATATATCGCACCGAAGCAGGCAAGTTTCAGGCAATAGCGCGCGAGATAAAAGAGTTGCACGAAAAAGGCCAGCCAGTGTTGGTTGGTACGGCGACTATCGAGAAAAACGAGGTGCTTGATAAGTTACTTACTAAGGAAAAAATTCCTCACCAAATGCTCAACGCCAAAAATAATGAGCGCGAAGCAACAATTGTTGCAAAAGCTGGCGAGAAGGGCGCGGTTACGCTGGCAACCAACATTGCCGGTCGTGGAACAGATATCGTGTTGGGTAAAGATGTCAAAAAACTAGGTGGGTTGCATGTAATTGGAACTGATCGTAACGAGTCGCGCCGGGTAGATAACCAGTTGCGTGGGCGTTCTGGGCGTCAGGGTGATCCAGGCTCTAGCCAGTTCTTTGTTAGTACAGAAGATGACCTGATGCGTATTTTTGGCGGTGAACGTATTGCCGGCATCATGAGCCGTCTTGGTGTTGAGGATGATATGCCAATCGAGAACCGTGTCATCAGCAAGTCACTCGAAGGTGCACAGAAGAAAGTCGAAGGCTATAACTTCGATGCGCGCAAAAATGTTGTTCAATACGACGACGTCATGAACCGTCACCGCAAAGCAACCTATGCAATGCGTCGCGAGATCTTGACGCAAGCAGATATCCAGAAGCGCATCAAGCTCTTCATAGAAGAAGAGGCAAGGGTTTTGGCCAATTCTCCTCAGCTAATGAGCGAGGATTTTGAGGCTTACTTGACAGAAGTATTTCCTTTTGACGACAAAACATTGGATAGGTTGTTCGACGCTGAGTCAGACAAATTCAGCGAAGTATTAGCTCAGGAAGCAATGGAACTTTACGAAGCTAGGGAGTCGGCCTTTACACCAGAAATTATGCGAAAGGTTGAGCGTGATATTTACCTGCAGATATTGGACAACCTCTGGATGGAGCATTTGGAGAGTATGGATCACTTGCGCGAAGGTATTCACTGGATATCGGTTGGACAACGTGATCCGCTGGTGGAATACCGTCGTCAGGCACAACAAATGTTTGAAGCCATGCAGTTGACATTACGTCATGATGTTGTGCGTACACTGTTCCATGCAGAGCCAGTTGATTTGAGTCGTACTGTCGAAACTGAGCTTACTAAAGCTGCTCGTCAATCTGTCGATAATGCCGACAAGATTCTCGAGGGAGAAGAATATCATGAAACAGACTTTGTTCCGCAGGATGTTGAGTTAGAAGTAAATAAGCAAGCTGCTGCAAAGCGTAAAAAAGCTCGCAAACAGGAGCGTCAACGAAAATCAAAAGCTAAAAGTCGAAAGCGTAAGTAGCAGAAATCCTATGAAACATACGACACACGAAGTGTCTTTGAAAAACGGTGCCAAAGGTCTGTTCGTTCATGTGCCTGATGCTACTGTAATGACATTTGAGATGAATTTCCGGGCGGGCGAGTACCTAGTAGAACCAGATAAGTGGGAAACGCCACATCTGATGGAGCATGTACTGCTCGGTGCCAACGAACTTTTACCGAAAGCACGGTTGTTTCAGGCGGAGTTCGAAAAAAACGGTGCATACAGTAATGCTAGCACCGGTAGCTACGACATCACCTATGAGGCGGAATGCGCTGATTTTGAGTGGGATAGAATCGTCGACTTGTTGCTTATCGCGATTACAAAGCCTTTGTTTCTGGAGGATGAATTCCAGGCAGAGTTCGGCAATGTACGCGAAGAGCTAAGTTCTAGGAGTAATAGCCATTTTCGGCATTTGAGTTTGGCACTACGTCAAGCTTATGGGTTTAAGGTCAAGACCGACCAAGAGCGATTGCAGCTTATGGAGAATGTGAATTTGCATGACATCCGTGCCCATTACCTAGGAACTCATACGGCCAGTAACTTACGATTTATTATCGGTGGCAACTTGCCTGCAGATCGTCGAAAGATAATTAAAAACCTCATAGAAAATATTGAGCTACCAGAGGGTGAGGGACGCCTAGAGCTACCTCACGAAAGTCCGGTGAGCCTGAAAAGTCCTCTATATATTGCAAACGATACAATAGAAAACGTTTATTTCTACATTGATACTTTTATGCGACGTCGTATGGAAGAACCGGAAATCGATGCTCTTAGTCTAATAAATACGATGCTGACAGAGTCGCTTTATTCTAGGATTTTGGGAACAGCACGAGAGCGTGGGTTAGTTTATGGCATGAGCTCTGGGTTTGGGCAGACAAAGGATAGTAGTAACTGGTGGTTTGGGGCACAGGTAATGCCCAAAAATGCACCGGCGTTATTTAAGATTATCGAAAACGAACTACAGGCAGTTTTTGACGGAAATATCATTGATCAGGATGTTGTTAGTGCCAAACAATATGCCTTGGGGCGGTATCAGCGAAGTGGCCAGACGGTCGGCGGTACGGTTAGCGGATATAGTGGGCATTATTTCTTTGACGAAACCATTGATGATTACTATAAGATTCCTGAACGTATTGAGGCAGTTTCCAAAGAACGTATTATCGAGATTAGTAGGGAATTGTTTGCCGAACGTATTAGTGGAATGGGCGCGTTAGGAAGTTGCGGAGAGGACTTCGTAAAGGAGTTGCATCAGCAAATAAAACCACTCTGGAAACAAGTATAATATTTCATATGGATGAGTTGCTCAGACAGGCACAGAAGCTCTTGACAGATGTTCGAGGTGCTATGGAAAGGCTTAATATTTCGACGCTGAAAAGCGAGCTAGATGAGTTGAGCGCTGAGTCTGCTGGGCCAGATTTCTGGAATGACAGCACTATTGCACAGGACAAGATGAAACAAATCGCCAAACTAGAGGCAAGGACGGTGACCTGGATAGGCCTTGAGAAGTCGGTGGCGGATGTTGTTGAGTTGATAGGTCTGGGCGACAAAGAGCTTTTAACCGATATTGAGAAGCAGTTGATGGGATTGGAAAGTCAGTTTACTGAACTTAAACAACAGCTAAAATTTGCTGGTCAGTTTGATGGTTACGACGCGATATTGAGTATTCATGCCGGAGCAGGTGGAACGGATGCCCAGGATTGGGCACAAATGTTGCTGCGAATGTATGTTCGCTGGGCGGAGGCAAGCGACTTCAATGTTGTAACTGTTGATGAGTCAGCAGGGGAAGAAGCCGGTATTAAAAGCGTTACGCTAGAGATTACTGGTGACTTTGTTTTCGGAAAGTTGAAAGGTGAGCACGGTGTACACAGGTTAGTTAGATTAAGCCCATTTAATTCCGACAATTTGCGTCAAACGAGTTTTGCAAAAGTTGAGATATTGCCAAAGATTGATAAGCCTAGTGACGTTGTGATCGATGATAAGGACCTGAAAATCGATGTTTACCGAAGTGGTGGCCATGGCGGTCAGAGTGTCAATACAACCGATAGCGCTGTGCGTGTAACTCACTTGCCAACTGGTACCGTTGTGGCAATTCAAAATGAGCGAAGCCAATTGCAAAATAAAGAAACTGCACTGACAATTCTGCGCTCTAAGCTAGCACAGCTTCAGATGGAGCAGCACCTCGAAGACTTGGCACAGCTCAAGGGCCCCAATGAGCAAGCGGCTTGGGGTAATCAAATTCGTAGCTATGTCCTACATCCATATAAACAGGTAAAAGATCTACGTACACGTCACGAAACATCCGATCCCGACGCCGTCCTTGATGGAAAAATTGACGATTTTATCGACGCATTTCTAGAATTCACGCTTGAGGCCTAATGTGCTTCAAGCATAAGGAGTTTTTTGATATACTAGTCCAGTAAATGATACTACTTGACAGGGTTACGAAAGTTTATAATCGAAACAATACGGCACTTGATCGGATTTCTTTGCACGTTCAACAGAAAGAATTCGTAATTATTATTGGAACTTCTGGGGCTGGAAAATCGACACTATTAAAGCTCTTGACTAGAGAAGAAAAGCCATCGTCGGGCAAAATTGTTATTGGTGGTTTGGACTACGACAAGCTCAAGGACAGAGATATACCACTTTTGCGTCGTAAGATTGGTGTAGTGTTTCAGGACTTCAAATTATTGCCTAACAAAACAGTGTTTGAAAACGTTGCTTTTGCGCTAGAGATTGTTGGATTTGGCAGCAGAGAGATTAACCATACCGTACCTCGTGTGTTAGATATCGTGGGCCTAAAGGGTAAAGAGAATCGTATGCCCGCTGAACTATCTGGTGGTGAGAGACAGCGTGTGGCAATCGCCAGAGCGATTGTTCGCCAGCCCAAAATCTTGATAGCAGATGAGCCGACTGGCAATTTGGATCCGAAGCATGCTTGGGACGTAATAAAAGTTCTAGAAAAGATTAACCGGTATGGAACCACGGTACTGCTTACTACACACAATCAAGAAATTGTTAATAAGCTCAAGCGCCGAGTTGTTACGATACAAGGCGGTAGAGTAGTAAGTGACAGGGCAAATGCCGAGTACAACAAAGGATTGACAAAGTAGTATGAACCATTGGCTTATTACACAGTGGCGTATTGTCAAAACTGGTGCTCAAAATTTTGTACGTAATTTGACTTTGGCGATTGCTGCAATTGCCGTAATGGTGATTACACTGACAATTATTCTGTTCTCGGTTATTGCTAGTCAGACATTCAACAATACTATTCAACAAATTACTGACAAAATCGACATTTCAATTTACCTGAAGGACAGTGTAGCGGCTAATGATGAACAGCGCACAAAAATAATGAATGAATTAAAATCTTTCAACAATGTGCGTGAAGTTAAATTTATATCCAAGGAAGATGCCCTAGAAGCGTACAAAGAAGCCAACAAAAAGAATCCAGATTTGCTCGCAGCGATTTCCCAAACGGATAATCCTTTGCCAGCCAGCTTGCAAGTCAAGCCAGTTGAACCCAATAAGATTGATGAGATCAAAGCATACTTAGAAAAGCCAGAGATCAAAGCTCTGCAGTCCGAAGAGACATCGTACTCCGGAGATAGAAAAGTAGCGATTGATAAGATTACTCAAGCTACAACATTTATGCAAAGAGCCGGCGTGGTAGGAATTATTATATTCACCATTGTGTCTATAATGATTATCTTTAATACCATTCGTATGGCAATATTTAACAGGCGTGACGAGCTTCATATTATGCGACTACTTGGCGCAAGTACTTGGTTTATTCGAGGGCCATTTGTCGTAGAGACGGTGATGTACGGTATTATTGCTGCCTTGCTGTCGGTGTTGATATGTAATTCTTTGTTTGTGGTGTCTTCGTCAGCGTTTGAGGCTAGCAGTTTGGGTGTCTTGGACATTAAGTTTGCTGCTAACTTTTTCAGTGATCATTACTTGGTAATTTTGACTGCGCAATTAGCTATTGGTATACTGATTGGTGCCGCTTCGTCTGCTATTGCTACGCGGCGATATCTCAAATTTAAGACTTCCAAATAAACATTCAATCGACGATAAAATTTAGTAATTAATCTCATAACTGGTGATGTCACATGTACGTGTGAAAAACGGTTGTGCTTTAGGGCTGGGTATGGTATGATTTCAAGGACGAAAGTCAAACAAAAATTACATAAAATGAAAAATAAAGTATCAGTTAGTCAAAAAGTCCTCGTTTTGTTGCTCATAGCCGTGACGGTAGTAGGATTTGTGGCATCGCCATTTGCTAAAGCAGAGAATATCTCTAGCGAGATTAGCCGGCTTCAGCAGGAGAATGCTGAGTATGATGAGAAAATTGCCGACCTGGAAGAGCAGGCGGTTGGTTACGAAGATGCTATCGAAAAGTTAGCCGCTAAAATTGCTGCCTTGCAGGGCAAGATTGATGAGAATACAAGCCAGCAGACAAGACTCAAGAATGAGATAGCCGAGGCAGAAAAGGAGCTTCAGAAGCAAAAGGACTTGTTAGGAATAAATATCCGTGCGATGTATCTCGAAGGTGATATTTCGACACTTGAAATGTTGGCATCCAGCAAAGATTTGAGTGATTTTGTCGATAAAGAGCAATACCGCAATTCTGTACAAGATAAGATTAAGGTCACATTGGAGAAAATACAGGCCCTCAGACTTAAGTTGAAATCACGAAAAGAAGCCGTAGACCTGTTGCTACAAGAACAGGTTGCGCAACAGGGACAGCTATCTGCAAGTCGTCAAAAACAGCACGATATGCTTGCGTACAATCAAGCGCAGCGCGAAGCGTTCAATAACAAGACGGAAAAAAACCAAAAACGTATTGAAGAGTTGATTGCTGCACAGCGTCAAGCAAACTTTAATCCTGATGGCGGATATTACTTCTTGCGATTCGAGGGAGCGGTAAGAGACATCGATCCAGCAAATTACCCTTATGCAAATGCTGGCTTTGGCATGAGCCCAGGACCCGGATGCGTCGATAATGATGGTCCGGATAAATGGGGCTACTGTACAAGACAGTGTGTATCCTTTGCTGCTTGGGCTGTAGAAGCATCTGGCCGTGAAGCGCCTATGTATTACGGGAATGCTCGAGATTGGGTATCGGCTGCCTATGCTCGAGGCGTTTCGGTACATCGATCGCCAATGCCCGGCGACGTTGCAATAAGCACTTCAGGATACTGGGGCCATGCAATGTACGTCAAGAGCGTTTCCGGCAATAGTTTCTACTCTCTCGAATACAATGGTGGATTGAATGGCTTGCCTAGTCATCAATACAGGGTTTGGAACTAGCTTCTATAGGCAAGTACATAATAAGTTCACGTATTTTACCTGGGCATAAGTTATAATTGATAGAGCTTGAATGACAACAATTTTTGAGGGGAGTTGATAGTAGTGCAACAAAATATTTCAGATAGTTCCAGCCAGTCTAATTGGCGTTCTAGACTAGTCGTCATCATTGTAGTCTTGACTATGGTCTTTGTCATGGGCTATGGTGTTGGAAATGGCAACATATCGCTTGGTCGAGGACGAGCAGATAGCGTCTCCAATAACCTTCCTGACAATTTAAACTATCGTGATGTCGAGGCTTTGTACGACAAGCTCCGCGAGAACTACGATGGTAAATTGACTGAAGCAGAGTTGATCGAAGGCCTCAAGGAAGGTCTCGTGAATGCTGCGGGCGATCAATATACTCAATATTTAACGCCCAAAGAAGCCAAAGAGTTCGATCAGGAATTAAACGGTACATTTAGCGGCATAGGCGCGCGCCTAATGGAAGACAAGAATAAAATGGTGATGGTAGAGACACCGTTAGCGGGATATCCAGCAGAAAAATCAGGGCTGAAGGCCCGTGATGTGATTATTGAAATCAATGGTGAATCGGCCCTGGATATGAGTGTTAGCGATGCTGTTGATAAAATCCGTGGTGAGGAGGGAACTAAGGTTAAGATTAAAGTTTCTCGTGACGGCAGAGAACAGCTTGATTTCGAAATTACCAGAGAAACTATAAGTATCCCAAGTGTCGAATCAAAAATACTCGAAGGTAATATTGGCTACTTGCAAGTCTCGCGTTTTGACGAGACAACTGGTGAGTTGGCCCGTCAGGCGGCTCAAGAATTCAAAGACACACAAGTAAAAGGTGTGGTATTGGATTTACGTAATAATCCTGGTGGACTATTGGATGCAGCGGTGTCATTGTCTGGCATTTGGTTACCTCAGGGAAAGACTGTTTTGCAAGAAAAGCGTGATGGTAAAGTAATTAAGACATATGAATCAGATGGTCCGGCAATCCTAAAGGATTTCAAGACAGTAGTCTTGATTAACGAAGGGAGCGCTAGTGCGTCAGAGATTACGGCAGGGGCCTTGAGGGATAACAACGCAGCTACACTGTTGGGAGAGAAATCATTTGGCAAGGGCTCGGTGCAAACGCTAGAGAGGTTATCGAATGGAGGAATTCTAAAAGTCACGATTGCTCGTTGGTTTACTCCAAATGGAAAAAATATAGACAAAACTGGCATAGAGCCGGACAAGAAAGTAGAACGAAGCATAGAGGATGTACAAAAAGGACGCGACCCACAATTAGATGCGGCTATTGGCAAGATCAAAAGCTGAGCTATCCAAGAAAGATGTCATAGAAGAAGTACGATAATACTTGTGCTATGATAAAACATGTATGAACAAAGCCAAGAATATGTCGCAAACAATGCGATATCGATACATGTTTTTGGTTTTCTGTATTGCTTTTGTGATTGTTGGAATAACTGCTTTGTTGGCCGTTTTGGCTGAAGATACGTCAACTAAATCTGTACCTGTTGGTCCACTTGTGTCGAATAGTGTACCTTCGTTTAAACATAATACTCAATCTGATATTGGGATTTTGTTTGCCGCCAAAGGAGACTTGGCAACTACGCAGATATTCAGAGCCGATTTAGACGGTAAGAATAAGAAGCAATTAACCAATGATTTGAACACTGAACATGAATGGTCAAGACCAAGTCCTGATGGAAAACGTATATTGTTCATGAAAGCAGCAAAGGGATCTTCTGTGAATTTCGCCACGAATTCAAATCGGTTATGGATCATGGATGTTGACGGAACAAACCAGAGGGAGATTGTTGGCACCGCAAAACGCGATAGGTTTGGATGGACGGGTATGGCTCATGCTGAGTGGTCACCTGACTCTTCAAAGATTGTGCTAGTAGCTACATTACCGAACCTTACTTCCCAGTTATTTGTCATAGACGCAAACGGGGATAATCCTGAGCAGATAACCAAAACAACCAACATTGATGGCCATAATTCTGTAGTAGCGGATCCATCCTGGTCACAGTCGAACCACATAATATTCATTCGGTCATGGAATTGTATTGGTATATGCGAAAAGCAAGACGTGTTTAGTATGGATTATTCTACCAGAAAAGAAACAAGGGTTACTACTGACGATAACTGGAATTTTGATCCGTACTTATCGCCAGACGGTAAGACATATTTGTGGTTGAGCTTTCGGTCAAGTAATATCATTTGTCCATGTGACCTGATGAAGGGAAATGCTAGTGGTGCGCTGGTTTCAACTGCAGTAATTGCAGACGGGGGGTCAAATTCCAACGGCACATTCTCGTTATCGGGTGAACAAATATTGTTTCTCAAGCAAGTAGGCAATAAGCAGGTCTTGCATAGAATTAACAGTGACGGAACAGGGTTGCTAAAGATAGGTAGCGGCGAGTCTGGCGTGGCGTCATTCATTCCTTCGCCCGTTAGTACTACCAACACCAACACCAACACAGATACTTCGTCGACTAGTCCGCTTGGTGGTATCGAGGCTCCACAGCTTACCTTTGGATTTAATTGGTCACAAGTTAAATATTACATACAGGTGAAATGGAAAGCTCCAACGGGTAATGATTCAAATACTACATATAAATTGACGCAAAATAACACAGTTATATACTCAGGTAAGGCTACCAATTATATGGATTTTACATTTACTCCTAATGTTGCTATGAGCTATAAGGTTATCGCTACAAAGGATAGTGACTCTACAGAGTCCAAGCCGACGAAAGCGACGGTGGGGTGTTTGTGGCTATTTTGTGGACTGACGCAACAATAATGGTTTTATCATCATAATGTCTGTGGTAATATCAGGGTATTAATATTCTGTTCCGGGGGGAAGTGAAAGTGGCTAAGAAGCCAACTAAATTTATATTTGTTACAGGTGGAGTACTTTCTGGTCTAGGAAAGGGAATTACTGCCGCTTCAATCGGAAACCTCTTGAAAGCTCGTGGCCTCAACATAAACATTCAAAAGTGCGATCCTTATTTGAATATAGATGCCGGCACTTTAAACCCAGCCGAACACGGAGAGTGTTTTGTGACTAAAGATGGCGCCGAAACAGACCTCGACCTAGGCCATTATGAAAGATTTTTGGATCAGGAGCTTACACAATCATCAAGCTTGATGAGTGGTCGTGTTTTACAGAAAGTAATTGCCGATGAGCGTGCAGGAAAGTACCTGGGAAAAACCGTTCAGTATATTCCACATGTTGTTCGAGCGATGCAAGAGGAGATTTTGGAAGCTTCCAAAGGATTTGACGTTCATATTGTCGAAGTCGGTGGTACGGTCGGTGATTATGAAGGGCTTAGCTTCATTGAGGCAATTCGTGAACTTGGTTTTAAGGTTGGCCGAGAGAACTCACTGTATGTACATGTCGTATACATGCCGTATTTGGGTGCTAGCCAAGAGTTCAAGACAAAGCCAGCACAAAACGCAGTTCGTGATCTGCGAGGTTATGGAATAGTACCTGATGTTTTGGTCGCACGCTCCGAAAAAACAGCTCCAGAGGCTGTTGTAAGGAAATTGAGCCTATTCTCTGGCGTGTCGACCGATGCAATTGCATTGTTGCCAAATGCACCCAGTATCTACGAGGTGCCTCTGACACTTGAGGATACAGGAATTGCCGATGTTATTAGTAAACGTCTAGCGCTAAAGGTCAGCAAGCCGCACCTGAAGGAATGGCGTGAAGTGGTTAAGCGAGCCACAAATGGCCTCAGCAAAACGGCGACTATCGGTGTGGTCGCAAAATATATGGACAATACCGATACGTACATGTCAGTATTTGAGGCATTGCGGGCGGCTGCTTGGGCGCAAGATGCAAAGTTGGATATCCGCTGGGTTGACGCTGAAGCTTTAGATGCTCCAGGTGCAGATGTGGTAAACGCCCTAAAAGGACTGGATGGTATCGTGGTACCAGGTGGTTTTGGTTCTCGTGGCATAGAAGGCAAGATTAAGGCCGCACAATATGCTCTGAGTAATAAACTACCTTACCTTGGTATTTGTCTTGGCTTGCAGATGGCGGTTATTGCGGCTGCACGTTCTGCTGGCGTTAATGACGCTAATACTGCGGAGATCGACGCCAACAGCAAGAACCTGGTCATAAATACGATGGATGGCCAAAAGGGTAAAGAGAATACTGGTGGAACGATGCGCCTTGGTAATTATCCTTGCAAACTTGCAAAAGGTAGTTTGGCAGCGAAGGTTTACGGAGCGAAAGAGATTCAGGAACGTCACAGACACCGTTATGAATGCGCAAATGAATATCGCGAAAGCTATGTTTCTTGGGGTATATCTGCAAGTGGCACAAGCCCTGACGGATCTTTGGTAGAGATTATCGAAGCAATCGATCACCCGTTCTTTTTGGCTAGCCAGTTTCACCCAGAGTTCAAATCCCGTCCTAACCGTGCTCATCCTATGTTCTATGGTTTTGTGAATGCATCGTTAGTGCAGGTATTGAATAAATCATAATAACGGAGTAGCATTAGCATCATGGATGAACAAACAATAACGCCCTCAGGAAATACAAATGCCAAGAAGATTCTACTAGTAGAAGACGACGACACGCTCGCCAACGTGTACAAGACACGTTTGCATGCTGAAGGTTTTGACCTAAAGCGCGTGCCCAATGGCGAAGAGGCCTTAGCGGCCGCTCTGGAATATAAGCCAGACATGATTTTGCTAGACGTAATGATGCCAAAGGTTAGTGGATTTGATGTACTGGATATTTTGCGTAACACACCAGAAACAACTAACACCAAGATTATTATGCTGACTGCACTTAGCCAGGATTCTGACCGAAAGCGCGCTGAAGAAATGGGTGTAGATGACTACTTGGTTAAGTCTCAGGTAGTTATTGCAGACGTTGTTGAGCGCATCAAGCAGCATCTCGATATGTAAACCGAGCAAACGATACAAAAAAGCAATAGCAGTAACACGCTATTGCTTTTTTGTAATGTTTATGCTAATATACATTTGTTAAACACTAAAACAAATATGCAAGAGCCAAATCATGAAGCTTTCCCGGGGCAAGCACCGGAGCAAACCCCAGCCGAGCAGCTAGGACTGCCGATGTCTGTTGTGATTCGGCGTACATCTGGTGATATGGACGAGGGGTGGGTTGTCAATGACTTTCGAGATGTGGCCGATCCAACCACAAATGAATCGCTAACGGCGGTGCTTGTCTCGAAGCATGATCCAGAAAATAACCAGATACTTGAAAGGGTCGTACGCTTGGATGACCTACAGGCTTGGAATACACCACCAGAGGAAGATACCATTCCGCGCGAACAACTCCCCATGCCAGTGACTCCAGAAACAAAATCGACTGGCGAAAGTATAGAAGTTGCTAGAGAGGTCGGACAGGTTGCAGTAGAAGAGTTGGGCGTTGTTGAGCCAGTTGATATTCAGGAGTCCTCGGACCAGCCAGCGACGGAACAAGCTCACTTCAAGACCGAGTCGGAAAGCACGCCAGACCTAGGCGAAAAACAAGCACAGGCAATCAAAGCATTACAAGAAATCTGGGGCTTGCCTGAGAGTCAAACTCTTGAAGCTGGAGTCGAGCATGCTACAACAATGCTTGACGAGCAGATGCAGAAGCTTGACATAGCTTCTGGTCTGCTGTCGCAGCTCGATGGAGTAGGCAATGGCTTGCAGCGACAGATTGCGGAAAGCATGGGTGAGAGTCGTAACCTATTGACTGGCAGTACTCGCCAGGAGCTTGAACGGTTGCTTTTTGGTCGCGAGTTCAGTACGTTGTTGGGCTTGACGAATGGTGAGCAGTTTTTGCCAGCCCCTATTAGGAATAAGTTAGGCGAATTTGGTAGAAACCTACGGGGAATGCAGCAGAGTTTTAACGCCATGAATAGCAGAGGCCCAAATTTTCTAGACATGGGTGCGGCTGATACGCTGTCGCGTCAGTGGCGTGCTTTGCCTGAAGTGACACGACAAGTTGTGCTTGCGAGACAGCAAGTTGAAGAAATGCGAACAAATCTTGTCGGCTACAGAGAATCATCTGAGGTTAATAGCGAAAAATCTGAATTCCGCAATGAACAGGTTGAAAACTGGGCAAAAGAGTTGGCGGGCGAAGTGACACCCGAACGGCTCGAAGAGATAACGAGCGAAATGCAGGCCGCTGTTGCGTTGGAGGCGGGCATGGTTGACGACCCTAACTCACCAAGTCGTTGGTTTGGCGACCGTGTTATCAACAACTGGCCAAAATCAAATAGAGAAAGTACACATATCACCGGCAAAGAACCGGCAACTCTCGGTAGTCAGCGATATGTCGCCGAGCTAATGGCCGACATGCTTACTGGTAGATATAATGTTCAAGCTGGTAATAGCCCGCTACCGATTGAGGTTAGTGGTGACGAAGATGCACCTGTACACGAAAAAGTTGACTCAGGGTTCCACCGTGCAGCGGCTCTGGCTATGCTCTACGGACAGGATTGGCAGAAAACTGCCAAGAAGCTTGGTATCAAAATCGAGAAGTCTTAGCGAAATTGACAAATATTACTATCACTGCTATAATATAAATACAATGAATAACACAAACGAACAGCCAAAACCAACAACAGAAACTCCAGCGGTAATTGATAAAGTGCCTGGCATGCCCGTGGAAATAGTGCCAGTAGATACGCCAGAGCCACAGGATATAATCGATCGCGTGCCCGGTATGTCTACGGAGGAAGTTCCAGCAGGCGAGCCAGCTCAGTCGTCAGCGATGCGAGAATACGGCGGTTACACGAATATCCGATCACACAAACCTAGTACTATGTATCAGCCTGGTATGCCGATTCGTATAGATACGCCGGTTAACCCACAGGCAGGTGATCCGCGAGTTCCAAAGCTCGATTAGAAAATGAATCTATATAAAAATACCACTCTAGGAGTGGTATTTTTATATCTAGGGCGATGATATTTACTCGACGGTGACTTCGGTACGACGGACGGTTTTACCGGTGAATAGGCGAACACGGCGTTTGCTGAACTTTACTACACCATCTTTGGCGGCGTGGATGGTGAAGTTACGACTAAAGTATGTGCCGTCACCTGCGCGCTTGGTTAGGCCAGTCTGTCGAACAATTACTTGGCCATTCTTGACCTTTTGGCCACCATAGAGCTTAACGCCAAGGCGTTGACCGGGACTATCGTGAACGTTCTTACTACTACCACCTGCTTTAACTTTTGACATTGTATCTCCTTATGTGCGAGTTGTTGTGAGCGGCGCATTACTGCGCTGTCGCTTAAGGTGCGCATTCACCGTACTTTGTGTATGGCTCATTTGCGCTCCTCACTGCCGCCTTGTACTGCATCCACCCACAACAACTCTTAACAGTGGCATGCTGACGACTAAATACGTTTTAAAATTACTAGCTCACGGGCGACTATTTGGTCAGCGCGGTGATAGAGGAGATCCTCATCATTCACATGAGCAAAACTTATGCGAGTATACCCTAATTCCTCGAGAGAATCAAGCGTTTTTAAATGGGCAAAGCCCTTTTTGGTACGCCAAGCAGGGACTGCGATGCAAGCTCGGAAGCCTGGTTTGGTTTGTTTTGCAAGGTTTTGGAGAAACTTGCTATGAATAGTGTCGACATCCTGTATCACTTTTTGCAACACTGGCGGCGCGGGAATTCCGGTTAACGGACGACCAAGGTATGTTTCGCAGGCAACAAAATGAATGGCGTTTGGATTGTTCCACTGAAAGTCGGTTGCATCACCTATTTCTATACGATAGTAATTTGTCGGCACATCGTGGGTGTTGTGTAGCCAAGCAAGGTTATCGATACTGTATTCAACCATACGTGGCTCCAAGTCTGTGCCGTAGGCGTCAAAGCCCATAAGCTGCGCTTCCTGCAGGACTACGCCGGTGCCACAAAAGGGGTCGAGCAGAACTGCTCCAGTATGTGGTGAGGCATTGTTTGTGGCAAGGTTGATGATGATTTGGGCGAGTTTTGGTGGTAGCATGCCCACGCGTGCATCACGCTTGGGCCGTTTTTGGTCACGCGCGGCGTAGGCGTCAATATTCTGCACGGCAAATGTTTGCGCCAGGATGGTTTTGTCACCGTTTTTGATCAGAACAAGGTCTAATCCAGTCGGACCAAGCAGCTGGTTGTGGGTGACCTGTGCGGTGTTTAGTTCCAGGGCTTTATTTGGTACGACACGAACGGAACGGCCTTCGCCATCTGGTGGGTTTTTTACGACTTTTTTGAGCGTCAGTCCGGTAGCGTTGATGCGCCCCAAGCTTATTTTGAATCCGTAGGCGTTTAAGCCCAAGCGAATTTTGCCAGGTGGTCGACAGCAGGTGTGTTTTGGTAATTCCTGGACGAGGTATTCCTCGATTTTGTTCCAGTCGGTGTAGGGCAGGTCAGTCAAGTATCTTGCTGTTTTCATGGTACCGCCGAGTCTCTGCATGGGGAAATTCTGCGGCTCTGCATCCACCACAGCTGCGCCAGCGCTAAGTGGTTGTATTTTTTCGGCACCAAAAAGACTTTCGAGTTCGGCTAGGCCCAAGGCGGGCTGTCGTCCAAGTATGGCAATGATTCCGGTCATGTAGAGGCATTATAGCGTTTTGGTATATAATTTGATACTGAATGAGTGAATCAGAAAAGAAGAAACGTTGGAAGCTGATCCTGAACATTATTACTTTTGGCGCCCTGATATTGCTGGTCTACCTTACGTGGCCACAAATTACCGAGACAATTAGCAACATTGGGCGAGTGAATACTTGGGCACTACTTATGATGATTCCACTACAGGTGATGAATTATGACGCGTATGCACGCATGTATCGCGCGATGTTTGCGATAATTGGTAGCAAGACTAGGTATTGGGATATGTATCGTACGGCATTGGAGCTGAACTTTGTCAACCATGTATTTCCTAGTGGCGGGGTGTCTGGAATATCGTACTTTAGCGTGCGGCTGAAGCCGCTAGGTATATCGACTGCTCAGTCAACGCTTGTGCAGATTATGAAGTTTGCATTTCTGTTCTTGTCCTTCGAAATTTTGTTGGTAATTGCTTTGCTAAGTTTGGCAGTATTTGGTGAAGTGAGCGGCTTGACGCTGGTTATTGGGGCATCGCTGGTGACATTGCTGGCCGTTATGACAGCTGGTTTGGCATTTATTGTTGGTAGCAAACAACGTATCAATAGATTCTTTACGTATGCTACGAAAGCGGTAAATCGTGTTATTCACGTTATTAGACCCAAGCATCCAGAGACAATAAATATCAAGCGCGTTCGACGGGTGTTCACGGAACTACATGAGAATTACAAATTGCTCAAGAAAGACTATCGTTTGCTCAGAGCACCTTTGTACTATGGCTTGATTGCCAACATTACGGAAGTACTGACGGTATATTCGGTTTATCTAGCATTTGGTCATACGGTGAATATAGGAGCAATCATTTTGGCATACGCTGTTGCGAACTTTGCTGGGCTGGTTTCGGTTTTGCCGGGGGGTGTTGGTATCTACGAAGCGTTGATGACCGCTGTTCTGGCGGCAGCTGGCGTTCCTCCTGGAGTAAGTATTCCTGTGACTGTGATGTATCGTGTGATAAGTATGGCAATCCAGACCATACCGGGCTATTATTTTTATCATAAAGCGCCGACATTTGACTCACCCGACAAGGGCTAGCAATTGTGATGAATGATATAGTCTTCGGAGTCTCGGATTTTGTTGCCGTATTTAACCAAACTATTGAATATGCATATCCGTCAATAAATATCGTAGGCGAGTTAGCAAATTTCCGGGTTAGCAAGAACCGCTGGGTGTATTTTGATCTCAAGGACGAGATGTCGAGTGTTAAATTTTTCGGCACCGTTTACCAACTGCCTGGACCGCTGGAAGACGGCCTAATGGTGCAGGTGACTGGCGTACCACGACTTCATCCACAATACGGATTCAGTATCTCAGTCCAGAACATGAAGCCAGTCGGCGAAGGGTCGATAAAACGGGCTTCTGCATTGCTAGAGGCAAAATTACGTTCCGAGGGGCTGTTCGATGCTTCTCGTAAGCGACTGCTGCCGTATCCACCAGCGCGTATTGGGCTCGTCACTTCCGCTGAATCGGCGGCCTACCATGATTTTATCAAGATTTTGCAAGAGCGGTGGGGAGGGGTAGAAGTTGAGTTGGCGGATGTTCAGGTGCAAGGCGAAAAAGCGCCACCACAATTGATCGCGGCATTGGACTACTTCAACTCCCATAATAATCCAGTAGAGGTGATTGTTATTACTAGAGGCGGCGGCAGTGCCGAAGATTTGTCAGCATTCAACCATGAGCAATTGACACGCAGTGTAGCGACTAGCCGTATACCAACGCTTGTTGCTATTGGTCATGAAGTTGATGTGAGCTTGGCAGAGCTGGCCGCTGATCGGAGAGCAAGTACGCCAAGCAACGCAGCTCAAATTTTAGTGCCTGATAAAACGAATGCGATTGCTGATGTCCGGGCGAGTATCGAAGTGATGCACAATCAAGTCTTGAGTAATATTCTAATGTCAAAAGCTTGTGTTTACGATAATGTGTCAAATATATTCCAAGCCTTGGAGGGTAGTTTGTTAATGGCCTCGCGAGATATTTTGTTGCTAAGAAGTGAGGTAGAAGCACAAAACCCAGCACGGATTTTTGGCAAGGGATTTGCGCAAATTCGAAATGTAGCAACAAATAAGCTCAGTAAATCTGTCCATGATATACAAATTGGCACCGAGATCGAGGTCCGCTTTGTAGATGGTACGGCCACTGCACAGATATATTCAAAATCTAGTGTGAGTGATCTGTAGAGACTATTTATGCGTTTTACGTTTTTTGCTGAGTACGTATAATGACGTTGTGCCAACGAGTATGAGTATGGCGGGAATTGCAATACTCAAAGCTTGACAAGTGTTTATTAGACCAGATTCGTTGTTGCTTTCTGGCGCATTCTCGGTTGTACAGGTACCATTGTTGTAAGAACCAGCTCCATATGCACCACAGTTGTAATTAGCTGCAGAAACAGTACTGAATGTGACGAACATCATGCTTATTGCAACAAGAGTAATTAATATCAATTGAATAATTGAAGTTTTGTGTTTTGTCATTATCATAAGCTTCATAATAAATCATCAAAAATGAACTTGCAAACTTATTAAGCATAAGCTATAGTAATGATCATCGAAGTAAATTAAAAAAAAGAATGAAAATGATCAAAGAACACATTAACGAACTATTCGAAAAAGAAATGTCACGAAAAGAGTTTGTCCAATATGTAGGCTCTAGCTTACTAATTGTATTTGGTATTAGTGGATTACTTAAGTCACTGTCACAACTGCATTCTCCACCAAGGCAAATTTCTGACAGTGGTTACGGCTCAAGTGCTTACGGCGGAACTAAAAAAGCATAGTTTATAATTAATATTTCGATTTCTATGGTTTTGAAGATTTGGTTTCCATTATGACTAAGTCTCGATGATGTATAATTGTTTGTGTGGCAGATAATAAGTTTTCGTATTCAAAGTCAAAGCAGGCTCTAGAAGATATTATTGCCAGAATGCAAAAAGACGGGATAGAAATTGACGAATCCCTTAAGTTGCATAAAGATGGCTTGCGTGTTGCAGATGAATTGATAACTTATATAAATAAAGCAGAGATAAGAGTGTCTAAGCTTAAGACCGACTGGGAAAAAAAGGTGTCAAGTTAGTAATGTTGCTGTATATATTCTTGGTTATTGTGTGGCTGGTTCTTTTGTTTGGTTTTGTTGTTTTTTTTGGCGCGCCGTATCTCCCAACGCTTGGTAAACAAAAACTCGCGGCTCTTGAGTTATTAGATTTGGAACCAGGACAAACTCTTATTGAGTTGGGGAGTGGCGACGGCAGGGTGTTGCTGGCAGCGGCAGAAAAAGGTCTGAAGGCTATCGGCTACGAACTAAATCCATTGCTTGTGTTATATAGTCGTTTAAGGACATGGCGTTACCGAAAATATATAAAGATTATTTGGGGCAATTTTTGGTGGTTTGTATGGCCTAGGGCAGACGGTATCTACGTTTTCCTACTGGACAGATATATGAAAAAGTTGGATAAAAAGATTATTCAGAATTATCCTGAACAAAAGGTCAAATTGGTAAGCTTTGCATTCAAGATACCAGACAAGAAGATTCAAGAAGAAAAAGACGGTGTTTATCTCTATAATTACTTGCCGAGTAAGAAAACATAGGATAGCATAAGTATTATATGAATCCAGATAATCAGTTTCAGCAACCTCAACAGGCACCAATACAAGCTATGCCACCAAGTCCTGGTCTGCCGCCAGCAGGTCAACAACTTATGCAGGCGCCACCAGCCCAGTACCCACAGATGGGAGTATCCGCGTCCGAGCAAAAGAAACATCATCCTTGGGGTTTGATAATCGCTTTGATAATTTTTGTCCTTGGGTTTTTGGGGTCTAGTGGCTTTGGTTTTTGGGCATATGCACAAATGCAAGATTACAAGAATAATGTAGACAAGAAGGTTTCGGCAGCGGTTGAGCAAGCTGTAGACGAAACTAAAGCTGTGAAAGAAAAGGAATTTGAGGAACGATCCAAAGATCCAAACAAGAAGTATAAGGGGCCGGCAACTTTCGGTGCTGTTGAGATTACTTATCCAAAAACTTGGTCGGCGACGGTTACTGAAGGTGACGGAGGTACTCCTGTCAATGGATACTTCCATCCTGATTTTGTTCCTGGACCAAAATCCGGCACTGCATTTGCGTTGCGACTGGAAGTAATAGAACAGCCCTATGATCGAGTCTTGTCTACATACGATAGCGACGCAAAGAAGGGATCTGTGAAGGTTTCACCATACAAAGCTGGGCGAGTTCAATCTGTATTGGGTGCCCGTTTGGATGGCGAGATAGAAAAAGACATGCAAGGAAGTGCGGTCTTGTTCCCTCTTCGAGATAAGACGATCCGTATATCTACCTTATCTGGTGAAAGTTTTGGCAAAGACTTTAATGACATTGTGCTCAAGAACCTCATATTTACACCATAGAGATTCATGGATACTCGCCCAGGTGTTATAAATAATACTTTACGACCGAACAAACTTATTGTCCAAACAATGGTATAATTTTGCTATTGAGCGAGGGAAGGGCTTTGAATAGTTCGGCACAAGACATTAGATTGCTAAGGGCATTGATGGAGCAATTGAAGTTGCCGTTAATACAAATCGCCCGAATGGCAGAATTTGCCAAAGAATCTAATGATGGGTCGGGTCTGGCAAGTATTGGCAATATTGCAGACATGGCTCTGGGTTTGCTCGATGCTTTTTTGCTTAGTGCTGACTTACGCAGTCAGCAAACTTTCCCACTAGAGCCCGTATCTCTGTCTTCAGTTTTGAATGACACGGCACATAAACTGTCTTTCATTGCTACACAGAATGATTGTGACCTGCGGTTGAGTATAGAAGGTAAATACGGTCCGGTCATGGCGCACAGAGAAAGCCTGGAGTATGCGATGACATTACTGGGCTATGGTTTGATTAGTGCACGCTCCAACGGAAGTAACCAGCATAAAGTCGTTTTGACTGCATACAAAAATACTAATGGCATAGTAGCAGGGGTATTTGATAATCAGCCAGGATTAAGTGCTGACACATTTAGGCGCGGACATGCGTTGTTTGGAGCCGCGCGTCAGACGATGCCATCACTAATTGGCGTAAATGGAGCGAGCATTTTTGTTGCTGATACACTAATGAGGGCGATGGAAGCGCCACTACGAACCGTGCGTCATAATACGTTATCGGGGTTTGCAGCAACTCTAAACCCTAGTGCTCAGCTGGTCTTGTTATGAACTTACTGTTAATAGAGCCTGACAAAATTCTTGGCGCAGTATATAAAAAACATTTACAGCGCAACGGCATCGTAGTGCAATGGGCTAGAGCCGGTCAAGAGGCGATCGTTTTGGCAGATACATATACACCAGACGTAGTGATTCTTGAGTTACAGCTTCCGGGACATGGTGGTGTTGGTTTTTTGTATGAATTTTGCTCCTATGTAGACTGGCAGCATATACCGATAGTTCTGCATACATTGGCCTCCATTCCAAGCAAGGAACAGTTGTTCGGCCTCAATATAGTAGACTGTTTGTACAAACCAACCACTAGCTTGACACGCTTGGTAAGCGTAGTGCAGGACTTGGCGCCGAGTGTAGTATGAAAAATCAGTTAGTAACCGAAGGAATAATACTTTCTCGAATAGATTTTGGTGAGGCGGACAGAATTGTCACAGTACTCACACCTGATAATGGCAAAATAAAGGCAATAGCCAAAGGGGTGCGTCGCCCAAAATCAAAGTTGGCCGGTGGTATAGAGCTGCTGAGTACCAATAATCTTACTATTTTATCTGGTAAAGGAGATCTTGGTACGGTTATTTCATCACGTCTGATTTCGCATTACGGTAACATCGTTACTGATATGCAGCGCACCATGTTTGCTTATGATTTGTTAAAAAAAGTTAACCGAACAACAGAGGACGCCTCGGACGAAGACTATTATTGGCTATTGCAACGTACGCTACAAGCTTTGGATGATGGTGAGCTTGCTATTGAATTGATAGAGCTCTGGTTTTGTATGCAGCTATTGCATATAGCGGGGCACGCGCCAAATTTACAAACAGATGTGGATGCCAATCCGTTAGATCGGTTTGGCAAATATGAATTTGATTTCGATCAAATGGCGTTCAAGTTTCGGCACAACGCTCCCTATGACTCAAGGCACATTAAACTTATGAGATTATCGCACTCGGTCGATCACCCGCTGGTTCTTAAAAATATAGCTGATGCGTCACAGTATACAGGATTGGTTTTGAGGCTTGTCACATCCCTTGCCGATACACACGTGCATCGATAAGTTGTAAAATAGGATGAATGTATTAAAATATACAAATTAACTCTAAAATATTTCTGGTGTAGTTTGTCATGTCTGATATTCCAACTGAAAAGCATGTAAGAAGGTTCAACTCTAGATTAAGACGGGCAGTCAAGGAGCATGACAAGAAGTTAGACAACGGTGATGTATCTCTGCCGAGCCGCATAGGTAAGCTGGTAATCGTGGTTTCTAACCGTGTATTTAAGTACAGTCAATATACTGCTGAAGTTCAGCGTGACGCCTTTCATGAAGAGGCAGATGCAATCGCTGATTTGCGTGAGGGATACTACGGCGGAGTGGAGATCAGAAGATCGGCTATAGGTCTTGATATCGTCCAAGATTTAGAAGACAGGGAAGTGTCTGACATGATAATGATTGGTCATGGAGCCATAGATTGTTTTTGGCTGGACTCTGGAGGCTCGTTGCGATGGCGAGCCGTAGCGCAACATGCGAGATATTTGAAGCAGGGACGTATTGAGCAACGCATGTGTGGTCACTTCAACAGCTTTGATGCTGTTCCAATGGGTACGTTTGCGCTCCAAGACCAGCAGAAGTTAGTTGCGACAGTTGGCGAGACGATTGATGATGTTGTTCCAGACGAATCACTGTTCCGGTCCGTGTACCACAAGTCACAAAATTCTGCGGATGACATCAATGCCTTGATTAAGCAATATGAATTGCAGTACAAGGATCCAGCTTGATAGACGCTAGCCATTGAATAGTAATGACAACAGAGAAGAATTGTCGTATAATTCGCACCAATGAGTAAGGATGTTTCAATGGAAGATATTGTTAGCTTGTGTAAAAGACGTGGGTTTGTATTTCAGGCCTCAGAGATATACGGAGGTCTGGCAGGTTTTTGGGATTATGGTCCACTTGGTGTCGAGATTGTTAATAGAATCAAAGCTGAGTGGTGGAAGGCTATGGTCAGCGAAAACGATAATATTTACGGCGTTGACGGAGCAATCATACAGAACCCCAAGCTCTGGGAGGCGAGTGGTCATGTGGCTGGATTTACCGACCCACTTGTCGATTGCAAAAACTGCGGGGCAAGGCATCGAGCCGATCATTTGGCAGGCACGGATTCAACGGATTTGGCTGAGCTGAAAGTGTTGCTCAAGGATAAGGTCTGCCCGACGTGTGGTAAAAAATCCCTGACTGAGCCACGAACATACAATATGATGATGAAAACATGGGTTGGCCCAATTGAGGATGATTCGTCTGTAGCGTATTTACGTCCCGAGACAGCCGGCTCAATATTCACCAATTACGAAAATGTTCGTGAAACTATGCGCGCAAAATTGCCTTTTGGAGTGGCGCAGATTGGTAAAGCGTTTCGTAATGAGATTAGTCCACGAGACTTTATATTTCGAGTACGCGAACTTGAGCAAATGGAAATGCAATATTTCATTCATCCAGAAAACCAGGATCAGGCATATGAAGAATGGCGTGAGTTTGCTTGGAAATTCCTGACGGAACGACTAGGTATCGATAAGCAGAATCTGCAATGGCATGAACATGCAGAGAACGAAAGAGCACATTATGCAGCAGCTGCGCATGACATTTATTTTAACTTCCCGCAAGGATTTAAAGAGTTGTGGGGTACTCACAATCGTACGGATTACGATTTGAGTAACCACCAGCGGGTGAGCGGTAAGGACTTGCAGTATTTTGATGATGCTACGCGCGAACGCTTCCTGCCGTATGTAATTGAGTCGTCGGTTGGTGTTGGTCGCATGTTCTTGGCTGTTATGACGGACGCATACCATGAAGAAGATATCAACGGCGATAAACGAGTGGTGCTGAAGTTGAAGCCGGAGCTTGCTCCATACCGCGTAGCTGTTTCGCCACTGCTCAAGAATAAGCCAGAGTTGGCGCAAAAAGCTCAAGAAGTCTACAACATTCTAAAGAACAAGTTCGGTAATGTTGTGTGGGATGACAACGGTAACATCGGTAAGCGCTACCGTCGCCAAGATGAGATTGGCACACCGTATTGTGTTGTAATAGATTTCGATACCCTTGAGGACGACACTGTAACCATCCGAAATCGTGACACCACCAAACAAGAACGTATCAAGATTACAGATCTAGAGGCAAAGCTATGCTAAAAGTCGAAGCTCTTGCCAGAATGGCAGATAGTCTACGAGTCTATGACGTAAGTCAAAACGGCTGGGAGGGTGATCCGGAAGGATCAAATCCTAAAACACCCGAAGCAAACTTATGTCATGTTGGTTTCCATCTTGCTGATGTTATGGCAAGAAAAGATTTTACCAAACTTGACATTGTTCGGGATGAAATAGCACCCGACGCGATGCAATATGGATTGAGAATTGCTCGATGGGGTGGCTTGTCTCTTGATCAGGTAGTACCAACAGACAAGCAAAGTTCTGCGCACAAGACTGCGAAAACTCTGGGATTATATACTTTGAGTGAATCGTATTTCACACTTGCTAGTTTTGTGCGAGCGAGTGGTGTGCTGGCTCGCCAACTGCACGACGAAGACCACAGGAGTACCCATGAAGCGGCACTTGCCGCGCGCGACCATTCGCTCAGTGATGCCGCAGCACTCTTGATACAATGTGCTGTCGTACAATCTAATCGTGCGCAATTTGACCTAGAAGAATCATTTGAAAATAGATTAGCGGTATTGAGACAGAGATTTGGTATTCCAAAACCCGACGAAAGATCAGTATGAGTGTAGGTAATTATCCAAAAATCCGTATCAAAGACGCTTGGTTGTTGCGCCAAAACGCTTCGCAGTATCTTCATGAGCTTTGGTCTAAAGAAGGTGACGTCCTTGCAGACGATGAGCACATGAAAAAGGTTGTTGAGGCTTATCGTAAATCTTGGGAAAGGTATGAAACTAGAGTTATAGAAGGTGTGTGCGAGCTGTACGATCTGGAGTTCTTTCAGAACTTAATTGATGTGTATATTGCGCCTTGGTTTGGGGCGTTTAGTGATCCATTGGTGATTGGTGTGAAGCATGATCCTGATGAATTTGTGGACACATTAACCCACGAATTGCTACATAGATTGTTTACGACCAATAACAAATACCTGATGGACGACGGGACTGCACTTGGCGACGAATGGAGACGACTGTTTGGTAAAGAGCATGACTTCAATACGTTGGTACATATTCCAGTACATGCTGGCTTAAAGGCAGTTTATCTAGATATTCTGAAGGAGCCAAAAAGACTAGAGCTAGACAAACAGTATAGCAAAAAACACGAGGATTCATGGGGCAAGCCATATGTTCAGGCTTGGGACTACGTAGAACAATACGATTATAAGAAGATTAATTCTGACCTTCGCCAAAGCTACAATAAGCTGTCAAGACGGTAGTCGTAAGACTATTCGTAAAGTGTTACAAAATATAGTATAATATTGTTTATGTCAGAGGTATTTGATATTCGACAGGAGGTACCTGGCTTTGAAGCAGCACCTGGAATTATTCCAGAGATGAGCGAAGAAATTCGTCAGACATTGGCCAGGGTTATATTGGACGAAACGGTAGAGATTGTTACGCATAATCGTAGGGCACAAGTACGATACGATGGCCTGAATGAGGGAGCGTTTGCCGAATTATTTCGTCCTTTAGTAGATGTTCTGGCATTGGATCCCTCGGTCGATAAACCGCCACTTCGCGTTAGCATAGATAGAGCATCAAAGCTCGGGATGGTGCCTAGCCAGAAGGCTATTTATGAAAGGACGACATTGTCCAAAATTCAGTCTAACTTGGGTTTTCGACCAAAATTTCGTTTTCAGGATTGGATGAAGGCGGATTATGTATTGGCAGGCAAACGCCTTGCACACATTGTTGGAGGTCGGCCCACACGGTTTGATATACAGGCTGCAGGAAAAGGTGAGTTCAGTAACTTGGGTGATTTTCCAACAGTCGATGAAGTAAAGGGTAGGTTTGGTCGTCTAGCTATCTTCCATGAGCTTATTGGCTACCCTAGTTGCCGAGGATGGGTGGACGATGACTATATGGACTGGTCTGCAGCATTCTATCGACAGAACCCGGATGCTACGATTACTGCAAGGAATCTTGATAACGTATCAGCAGCAGGCTTGGGTCCTTCGCGCCAAGCCATCTACTCAAATTATGGATCGCTATCAAAGTTTCAGGATTTATCACGGCAACATTACGAGACAGTGACCGAGAGTGAAAGCTTTGACCGTGAGCAAAGAGTCATGGATGCGATAGAACTATCCCAGCATGAACCAACACTATCCGACGCTATTGCTGAGTTTGATCAGCCCAAAGACCAAAGCAGAATTTTGCAGATTTCAGCACAATTTCGTTTGGCTCGACACTTTATAACCGATGCTACACCATCGGAGTTACGAGATATGTCACTAATAAAAAGCCCGGACGTATTTACACGTCATTGCATGAATAAAGCCTCCGGTAGTTTGAGGGCGGCGGATGTTGAAGCCGTAGCTCTGGCATTTGGTGTATTCGACGATCTATGGCCAATGTATAGGTTTCAGGAAGTACGCTTAAGACTAGTTATGTAATTGTTTCAGCAGACTTCCGTTGCTTGAAATTAACTTCAAATAGTATATAGTATATATAACAATGAAAGCTATTGAATGTTCCTTGCGACATGCCTCGGACGGCAGTGTAGAGGCAGTACGTCCTGTCGCTGCGGAGATGTTGCCTCGTTTTGACCGTATATCTGAACTTCATGTGCACCTGGAGTCACTCGCTGGCGGATTGCTTGATTATTCGGGAGAGGTCGGTGGTATCCTTGGCAGTAGGGATTCCATTAGGGCTGCTGGAATATATTGCACTAGAGCGGCGATGAATGATTATGTATATCGTGATGTAGTGACGAGTGGGGTGGTTGATGATGTATTTGAGGAGCTGATTGAATTTGGTGACTATGTTATTTCTGGTCAGGAGCAGTGGAGTGATTTACCTTTGAGTGTAGGTGCGCTCGCTGAGGTAGCTTTTACAAAAACAGTCTATGGCGCGGTTCGTGACGGGCATTATGGGTCTGGTTTTGCTCTCTTTACTTCCACTAGGAAGCCAAAGTCAAGCAGTGGATTGCCAAATGATGTAGATGTAGTAGTGAAGATCGGTGACAGAAAGTTACAGAAGGTCCAAGTAAAGGCGTCTAAAAGACGCGAACATTATGTTTACGAGCCTGGAATAACGGTAGTTGCAACGGAGCGTTTGGCACCAAAGAAAAAGATCGAAGCGTTAAAGTATTTACTGGGCTTGCACAACAAATCTGCGGAACATAGGAAGGACGTTTACGTTAGGCTCGACAATAGATTGCTCGGAACTAACTAAGTGATTATTAATCTAAGCTATCCGTAGCAAGATAGCTGAATATTTTTGTCGGTTCTTGGTTGATTATTCGATGAGTGATATCTTCCGTTGACAGAAATTGTGGCAGAATAACCTTTTTCTTAGGGTCAACAAAACCAAAGTCGGCAATTTCTTTATCTGCATGACTAGCTTTGGAAATGTCGATGTCTTGATAGTCACTGAAGTTTGTGATGTGAAACATAAACTCCAGATGTTCGGCTCCACCAGCAACAAATTGATGTACATAGAGTAGCGCGCCCAGTGTAGGTAGTACGCCTGTTTCTTCGATCATTTCTCGTGTTACGGCGTCGCACAAGGTTTCGTGTCTATCGACGCTACCACCTGGAAGACACCAGAAAGGACGCTCCTTATTATTGCCATAGGCTTTTAGGCGTACACAAAATATCTGGCCTTGGTTATCAATGGCTATACCACGGGCGGCAATTCGGCGGTTCATGTCCGTAGTGTAGCATGTCAGGTTTCAACTATAGCCACATGTTGGGTGTTACAATTGAAGCATAATGAAGATTTATGCAAAAAGGCAATATTTACATAGTGTTATGGTTGGTGTTTGGGTTTGCATTGTTTCTGCATTATTTGTGGCTATGATTGGTGCAAGTACTTCGCGTTTTGTTCTAATGATTGCTTTGGTCTTGTTCTCGATCGTTTTCGGTTATAGTGCAAGGCGTACATGGAAAATAAGCAAAAGCATCAATCAGTTGTCTGAGACACGGCAGAGCTTTGCTCAAGCACATAATTTTAGTTTCATGCCAATTCACTCAGATTTGGCTGGTCTTCCGATTGCTTTGACACATATTCATGACAGTAGGGATGAACGTTTCTGGAACCATATTGACGCGGGACCGTGGCAGTACTGTGACTTCTCGTATAATTACTATCGACGGACAAAATATGGTGAGTATCGAGCCGGAACTGTGTATTACGGTATTGCATTTACGAAGTTACCGCGGGTTTTGCCAAATGTATTTTTTGATTCAAAAAAAGCAAGAGGTAGGCAGTTTAGGTTCACGTTTAGTGGCACCCAGCTACATAGTTTAGAGGGTGATTTTGATAATTATTTTGCAACGTACTTTCCGGATGATTACACAATCGACAGTATGAGTTTCATTACACCAGATGTTATGCAAGCAATGATAGCTGCGAGTGAATATGATATCGAGATTGTTGGCGATACGTTGTATCTATATGGTCCGTTGAGCACTGATCCAAATGACATCATGCTAATGTCGCAGAAACTAAATGACATCAAAGCGAGGCTTCTACAGAACATCATGACCTATCGTGACGAGAGATTACCTATGAACGTTGGGCGCCAGACTATAACTCCTACGGGCATGGTATTGAAGAAAAGTAGATTTATGCAAATACTCACAATAGTGGCTGTGGTGCTATACGTTGTTGGCAGGATTGTTGTGGCAATGAGTGAATCTAAATAAATAGGTTTACTAGTTGCGGGTAAAGCTTTTGCCGGTATGTCCTGATGCTTCGTATGATTTTTCTATGAGCCTTGGAAGTAGCAAGGGGTCGTTCAGGATTTGCTGACCCTGTTGTATGCCTTTTTCTTGCGCATGAACAGAGCCAATAGCAAACTTTGCTGCAATCATTAAATAGTCTTGCATCATTTCAAAGGAGGTTGATCCATTGTCTAATTCTGTAGAACGGTAGACTTTTGGCCTCTTTGTATCATCGCTTTGTAGATATCCGTACTCAACAAGGTCTCGAAGATGTCCACGAATTGGTCTTATAGGGAAGCCAAGTTCGTCCGTGAAGTCACGTACATCATTGCCGGTGAAAGAATCATAGTTTTGTGCCAGTGTGACAATTGTTGCAAGGACTCCAAGCCTTGCTTCGGTAGCAGAAAATCCATGCTTTTTTGGCGGATGTTTTTCGCCAACAACATGCCTTAGCGGTACTCCATAATCTGCGGAAAACGCTAACAGGGATCCTGCAAGGCCGGCCGCAAAATTACCAATTAAATCTGCGGTAGATTCTTGACCTCTTGGCTTGCTTTGTGTTTTTGCGTCAATGTGATCAGCACCCCTTCTTACCCATGCTGAGTCATCGATTGGATCGATAGATTTAGAAATAATTGCTGGATGAAAAGAGTTAACCAATCCGCCTACATTAAAGCGTCGGTTTGAGGTATGAGCATATGCATTTCTAGCCGCCAGGTCTTCTTTAACATGCTGTAAAGGTACTAATTCATTGGGTGTTGCGGACACTAATATACAGCGTGCTTCAGTGTTCATCTCGCCCAGAAGAGTAGCAATTGTTTGGTCGGGAAGTGTCTCGACTTTCTCTCGTGCTTCAATAGACATTTTGTGATTGTAACAAAAAACCAGCGATAACACAATACTCTTGGTTTCACAAACATTTCAGAGAATGAACCATTGAATTAAAACAAAGTTGACGAATATCGTAAAGTGTGATAATATATATATTGTTGCTTAAAAACAAAGAAATCCATGAATAATCCAGAAAACTTCCAGCCAACGAGTTCTGTAGAAGCAGAGTACTTACCTCACGTTGCCTATGGTCCAGTCAGAAGTCAAGAGGTTATGGAGAGAATAGTGGGCAGTGAGGTCCGCATGCTAGGACATGTTGGTATAAAAGATACTGTTTTGGTTGAGCAAAGTTTGGGTGATGTTACGGACGTTGGTGATCCTTCACCACAGGCTGTGCTAGAAGGTGTTGTCAATCCCGATTCTTTCAGAAGTTTGGGGGCGGTAAGTAATCAAGACAGTCAAGAATCAGGTATTGGGGGGACTCTTTTTGCATTAACACCCGAACAAAAGGCAAGGTTAGATGCGTATGAGCTGGTGCCAGAAGGGTGGTTTGAGCGTACTCAGGTAGATGTTGTTCATCCGAATGGTGAAGTTCAGCGAGCTGAGACTCATGTGCTATCCGGAGAATATCAAGCCAGTCGAAAGGTTAAAGACGAAGAGCAGCATCCTTTGACAGGTGAAGAAAAGGCGAAGCTACTTAGAAGTATCGACCGATACAATGATTCTATTGGCCAGTAAAATCTGCAGTTGAATTTATCAAATTTCTATCAGTAATGAATGAACGGTAGTGTTGTTCGTTGGATAATTTTACAGCAATGTTTGTGTTGGTTGTGCGTTAGAATATAGTTTATTGATTACACAAATAATTTGTCTAAGCAATGGCACAGGCAAAGAGCGGAGAAGACACCTTGGACGACAAACCAAAAGATATTATCGAAGAAGCCAACGCAGAAAAACCTGAACAAAATGATGATTACGAAGTTTCTGATGTGTTCCTGTGGGCCAACAACTTGGTACCGATCAAGGAGGATCTTCGTATTGAAATCTTTTTGTTTAACAAAAACTATGTGGTCTACAAGACCAATGTTAGTAAGGAATTGCGGCGTACTTTGGAGCCATTGTTGATAGACAATCTCTTGGAGTACGTTCTGACCGGCGCCGAAGAAGGGTTGATTGTTCGCGAGTTTGAGGAAGGCGAGGCTGAAGGAAAAGTTTTGCAACGTACGCGCCTAAAGAATGTCGATAGTGCTCGCGTGGTACTGAGCTGGCTAAAAACACAAGAACATGAGATAGAGTCTTTTGTAGAAGAAGAACACGATTTCAAGCGGATAAAAGGTGTTGTGGTTCGGTGTAGTCACCCGGAACTGAAGAAGCCGTTCTATATAATAAAGTCGTTGCCCGGTTCGTCGCTGATGAAAGGTAGCACTGCATGGTTGATGAAAGATGGCAAATTCGTACCATTTGACGCTGACGGGTCGCTACAAATTCCTGCTGATAACCAGCTATTGGTGCTTGATCAAGATATTTACGTTTTTAATCCGGCTAAGTTGGAAAGTCTGTTTGGCTACAATGCCAAGAAATACGGTATCGCCGTGGCAAAGATGAAAATGATAGGTGAGACGTTCAGTTTGAGTTATCAGGAAGAATCTTTGGAATCTATGGTCAAGGGCAAGAAGGCGCTTGTTAACAAACTTCAAAAACTAGATCCAACCATAACTAACCAGGAAAAATTATTGGAACACGCTGATGAGATTGGCATCGAGTTGATGTTGGATGATAAGGGCGCCATAATATTGATGGACGACAAAGATCTGACAAAGTTCGTTAATCTGCTGAACGATGACTATATGGAATCACCACTAACTGGATTGCGCTACGAGATTAAAAGCAAAAAACTCCTCAAAGAACCGGACGAAGAGGAGCTGTTGAAACAAGTTCTTTAGCAATAGTCACAACAGCAAAAGCGTCAGCATTTCGTTATACTAGTAAGTCTTATGGATCAGGCTTTGGCATTGGAGATTATGAGTGCAGGGGAGAGTGTGTTACTCACTGGCCCCGCTGGCTCAGGCAAAACATACGTGCTGAATGAATTTATTAGACAAGCTAAACGTGACGGTAAATATGTATCCGTAACTGCCACAACTGGCTTGGCGGCTACGCACCTAAATGGCAATACGATCCATTCGTGGAGTGGTATTGGTATACACGAAGAGTTACCGGATAGCTTTTTTGATAATTTACTCAAAAGTCGCAGAGACACAATAGAAAAAACCGACGTGCTAATAATTGATGAAGTGTCGATGTTGCATGACTATCGATTAGATATGATTGATGAGATTGTTCGTACGGTTCGAGAAGTAGACGAACCGTTTGGTGGTATTCAGGTAATCTTGTGTGGAGATTTTTTTCAGTTACCACCTGTAACTAGGAGTGATAGTCGACCGGGCGGATTTGTTGTCGGTTCGCTGGTGTGGCAGACGCTAGACCCGGTAATCTGCTACCTAAACGAACAGCACAGACAAAATGACGATATATTGTTGGAGATTTTGAGTGCCATGCGAGATGGTGATGTGCGCAGAAGACACGCCGAGGCACTGTTAGAAAGGCGCGATGCGCAAGACATGCAGGCGGAAGTCACTGAGTTACACACGACTAACGTAGACGTTGATGCGATAAATGATGAACGCTTGAGACAGCTCGACGGAGATGTGTATTCGTTTGCCATGGACACAAGCGGTAAATCAAATTATGTTGATACTTTGAAAAAATCATGTCTTGCCCAAGAAGTTTTGACGCTTAAAAAAGGCGCATTGGTAATGTGTATACGCAACAATTTAGAAAAAAAATACGTCAACGGTACACTTGGTGTGGTGGAGGGCTTTGAGGAGAATACTAATTATCCAATAGTTCGGCTACGAAATGGCCGAAAAATCACCATCGAACCCGACACATGGGAACTGATGGATGGCGACAAAAAGCGCGCTGCATTGACGCAAATTCCACTAAGGCTAGCCTGGGCAATTACAATTCACAAAAGTCAGGGTATGACGCTGGATGCAGCCAGAATAGATCTACGTAAAGCCTTTGTAGATGGTATGGGGTATGTTGCTTTGTCGCGAGTGCGGAGCTTGGATACGCTTAGTTTGGCGGGAATCAATAAAAAGGCTTTACGAGTGAGTCAAGATGCTTTGTCAATTGATGAATCCTTGCGACTTCAAAGCAGAAGGGCTGTGGCTAGCTTTGAGCATCTACGCCAAAAGGCACAGGGGCGAAACATGCCGCCACAACCAGTCGCCAAATCTAATAGTTGGGTGGAGAAGGTGACTAATATGCGTATCAAGTATCCAAATGCATACAAACCATGGAAAGAGTCTGATGATAAACGACTGGTGGAGATGTTTAGCAGCGGTGCAGACGTATCGATTGATGACTTGACTAAAGTATTTGGGCGTCACCCAGGTTCGATACGTGCTAGATTAAAAAAGCATTTCGGCGAAGACGCAGTGATAAGTTATAAAAAATAGATGCAAGTATTGCACAAATAGGAGTATATTGTTATTAGGTCATATTTGACCAGATAGGCAAAGGTATTGCCATGCTAAGCAATATACCCCTGTATGCAACCATTCCAGTAAAGGACTTGCGGAAGTCGATGGACTTCTATAGTAGAACGCTTGGCATGGATATTATTGATGAAGATGAAATGGGTGTTTGGTATCAAGCAGGAGATACACGATTTGCATTGTATATTTCTGAATTTGCTGGCACCAGTAAAGCTCCGGCGGTGATCTGGGTGGTGCAACAACCAGAAAAATTGGTCAAGATATTGATGGGTCGTGGAATTGATTTTGATGTTCATGATGGCCATGGCAAAGTGGTCGCTAGCGGGGGAGAAATGTACACTCGAGGCAGATACAAAGCTGCTTGGTTTAAGGACCCAAGCGGTAATATTATTTGTATCGCCGGTAATAGGTAGATAGACTATAAACATGAGACGTAGGAAAAAGAAAAATATCTATGCATTTATTGACAGCCAAAACTTGAATATTAGCACTCAGCGTCTTGGCTGGAAGATGGACTGGCGAAAGTTCCGTGAACATTTGTCCGAGAAATACGGTGTAACCCAGGCCTTTATGTTTATCGGGTACGTACCTGAGTTTGAGGACATGTATGTTCAGCTTCATGATGCGGGCTATATGGTGGTGTTGAAGCCAACTTTTGATATGACACGACCAAGGCTTGAGGTTTCAGAAAAGTCGTCGGACAAAGAGAAAACAGAAAAAGAAGAAGAAAAAAAGCAAACCAAAGGCAATATCGATGCAGATCTTGTGCTATGGGCCATGAAGGAATTGAACAACTACAGTAGGGCTGTAATTGTGTCTGGGGATGGCGATTTCTACTCGCTTGTGGAGTACCTAGAGGCAGAGGGCAAGTTGCTCAAGATTTTGGCGCCCACCGGACACTATTCTGGACTCTATAACGCTTACGACCAGTACATTGACCGTATCGACCAATCCCGAAAGGCTTTGGCATACCACGACTACAAAAAAGGGAAGCGCTCAGTTGCCAAAAATGACGGCAAATGAAGTAAAGCGAGCATTGCAAGACAAGGCAATAACCGATAATGTGCCGATTCTGTAGCGATTTTTCAAGACTGGTCCGGGTGAATATGGCGAAGGTGATGTGTTTATTGGCGTCAAGGTGCCACAAACGCGTCAAGTTTGTCGCGACTTTAAGGATCTGCCTTTGTCAGAAGTTCAAAAACTGATAGATAGTCTGGCTAATAATACCATCGGCGGACGCTGGATAACTGCGACGGAAAATAGTTTTGACGCCTCTGTAGTACAGTTACATACGGGTCGGCCAGCTTTGGCAATGGGAGGGTTTGATGGAAATGTCAGTATTGTCAGTAATGACATATTGGCACAATTTTTGAGCAACGGCGATGTGAAGTACTTTGTATCGAGCCAGCCATTATCGCTCTCGCAGTTAAGGCCTATGCATAAATGGGTGGTGGATAATATGAAACATTGCAAAATTGCAGGTAGTTGGCATGTGTACTCTGTCAGTCTTGATAAGTGCGAAGAATTGAAACAACCAGTTTCTGGCAGTAAAATGGCGCTATAACTAACTACTGATCAGATGTTATGAGGTAAGTTGTAATAATTACATTCATATTGCATCCACCACCAAAAATGTATAGCATAAGAACTATATATCTATATAGTCACATAGCCTATATAGCGTAGATTAATAAAGAGTGTGTAACATAAATTAAACAAAGGGGAGTATACAGCCCTTACGGTTCAGTAACTATCTATTTAGATAGTTACTGAAGCTGTATATCTTTGTCCTGTCCAGGACCAACAAACCAAAAGTGGGGGGGTATAAACAAAACTATGAAAAGCTATTCAACAAAACCTAAAACCAAACTACAAAGATACTTAACCAAAACATTAGCCATAGTACCCAACCTAGTCATATTAGCCTTATTCACCATATCCCTACTATCCCCACTCACCAAACCAAATACCAAAACAGCCAATGCCACACCACTACCTACTGATGTACCAGAGCATGCCTGGACCGTTGGCACGAACGATGGTAGATTCCAATATCCTAACGGCGTAACCACCGACGCCTCTGGCAATGTCTATGTCGCAGATTCTGACAACAATCGCATCCAGAAGTTCGATAGCTCCGGAACCTTCCTTGCCAAGTGGGGTAGTAGTGGCTCAGCTGATGGTCAGTTCGATAGTCCCCAAGGCATCACCACCGATTCCTCTGACAATGTTTATGTAACAGACTCTGGCAACAGTCGAATCCAAAAGTTCGATAGCAACGGTACATTCCTAGCCAAGTGGGGCACCTCTGGCTCAGCAGATGGTGAGTTTGACTCTCCCCAAGGCGTAACCACCGACGCCTCTGGCAATGTCTATGTCGTAGATACCTACAACTACCGTATCCAGAAGTTCACCTCCACCGGCACCTTCCTAGCTAAGTGGGGAACATCTGGCTCGGCTGATGGGGAGTTTAGCTATCCTGCCGGCATCACCACCGACTCCTCCGGCAATGTCTATGTTGCAGATTCTAGCAACAACCGTATCCAAAAGTTCGACTCTACTGGCACCTTCCTAGCTAAGTGGGGAACATATGGCTCAGCAGATGGTGAGTTTTATGCTCCTCGTGGCATAACCACCGACACCTCTGGCAATGTCTATGTCACAGATACTAACAACCACCGCATCCAGAAGTTCGACCCATCCGGTACTTTCCTAACCAAATGGGGAGCTAACGGCTCGGCAGATGGTGAGTTTTATGCTCCTCGTGGCATAACCACCGACTCCTCCGGCAATGTCTATGTCGCTGATTCTAATAACCACCGCATCCAAAAGTTTGACTCCTCTGGAACTTTCCTACTTAAATTTGGTATGCCTAGCAGTGAAAACGGTAAATTCTACTTCCCATATAGCATCGCCACCGACTCCTCCGGCAATGTCTACGTCGCCGATACTGGCAACAACCGCATCCAAAAGTTCAACTCCTCCGGTACCTTCCTAGCCAAGTGGGGCAGTAATGGTGGTAGTGATGGGGAGTTTAGCTATCCTTTTGGCATTACCACCGACTCCTCTGGCAATGTCTTCGTAGCAGATACTGGCAACAGCCGCATCCAAAAGTTCAACTCCTCCGGCACCTTCCTAGCCAAGTGGGGCAATAATGGCTCCGGTGATGGTCAGTTTAATGGTCCTTTTGACATCACCACCGACTCCTCCGGTAATGTATATGCGATTAATATGTTTGATGGACGCATCCAAAAGTTCGACAACAACGGCACTTTCCTAACCAAATGGGGCGCAGCCGGCTTTGATGACGGTGAATTTTATAGTCCTTTCGGCATTACCACCGACTCCTCCGGCAATGTCTATGTAGCTGATTCTGGCAACAACCGCATCCAAAAGTTCGCCTACCCTAGCGAAGAACCTGAAACCCCAGAAGAACCATCTTCTGACTCCGACGGTATCCCTGACAGTGTCGAGAACTCTTCCCCCAATAGTGGTGATGCTAACAATGACGGTACACCAGATAGCACTCAAGCTAATGTAGCTAGCTATGTTAACCCAGTAACAAATAGCTATGTAGTACTCCAAACATCTAGTGCATGTAGTATTACTACCACTACTACAACTAGTGAAGATAGCCTATCTACTAAAGACTCTGGCTATGACTACCCAGTAGGCCTAACTAACTTCACT